>QDKV01005136.1_pt1 | contig 29498 bp, 34 predicted proteins | sample 1861101 | NCBI WGS metagenome assembly QDKV01 (sample SAMN04275158, study PRJNA302643) | Fungus metagenome, whole genome shotgun sequencing project. | isolation source: fruitbody | host: Mallocybe terrigena | place: Sweden | collected 2013 | reverse complement strand
TGTACTCACAACATCCTCAATGACTCTTTGCCTTTTGTCATCCCAAAATTTTGGAGCGTCCCTGGTCATTGTTTATAAAAAAGTTTGGCTCGCTGGCTGATGTTGATTTTGATTCCGAGTTTATGTAAAAATTCATCATTTGTCATCACGGTGCTAGTAAATGCGAGTGAACTTTTAGGTCTTGCTACATTCAATTATGTACCAACTATAAAACGCGGTTAAATTTTGGAATCCCCGATGTGTTGATACTGGGCATTGTTATCGTCAGTAAGGAGTAGTACGCCCAGAACATGATTGTGGAGAAAGCTCTTGTCAACCCCACCCATCGTCGGCAAAGATTGTCATCATATGAACACCTGCATCGACCAAGTCGTCGTATTTATTATGCATAAAGTTGTACATGGCAACAGCCCTTATCTGCAACGCCAAAAAAATGGCAGTATCCATCCTTCACGAAGGGGATCCGACATAGTTTCAATTACAACACCCTGACATTTAAATGTACCTCGACAAAGGTGGTGGTAAAAAAACCAAGTCGAATATGCCTAAAAGCATGTGGTGTCCAGCAACGCCCATGACCAGGATCAATATCCCCAAGAGCGCAGAATGCACGAAAGGCCTCAACGCTCGGCATCAGGAAAGTGGGAAATTCCTAATTGACTTATGTAAAACCGACTTAAAATATCTTAAGCGAGCTATGGATGCTACATGTTTGGTCGCTATCGTACTTTCGAGTTTCGCGCTTACAACAAAATGTATAAAAAGGCAGCTAGAAGTATCATCTTCAGAGCTGGTCTCACCCATTGATATCTAATACTCTTCCTTCCATTCATGAGACTTTTCATCTGTCTTTCTGTCTTTGGTGTTCTACACAATGGCTTTGCGATACCCATCCCATCAGGGCCTTCCCATCATCAGCAGTCCGCCAGTCAGCAAGGAGGCAACCCGCCCCCCCCTCCATCGACACAGCACATACCTGGCATAGGCACTCATAATCAAGCACAGGTCCAGGGAGGAACCTTTGGGGGCTCTGCCAGCCAACCACATGCTCAAGCTGGACGGTACTATCCCCATCAGCCTCCTCCTCCCCCTGTTAGAGAAATGGAAAGGGATAGCAAAGGTCGACTAAAAAGTCTGTGTCACTTGCATGGTTAATATGCTACATCTGCTCAATTGCCACTAGGTCATCAGTGCCGTAGTCCCCATTGTCGAAATAGTTTCGTCTATCCCTCACAATTACAAAGACATGTGAGGCAAAATCATCCGTGCGTTTTGACTTTTTGTTGTGCATCATTCACTGTGTTTGATAAAACCCTTCAACTAGGAGTGAACTTGAGATACTCTATCCTCCGGAGCATCAGGGTCAACCCCACCAACCGTCAGTGCAGCCTCAACATGACCAGGCATTGCAGCATCCACTGGAACCTCTGCAGCCGTCGCCGCATCAATCTGGGGCACAACTGCCGCCTCCACCAGGAAGTCATCAAAGAAGGCATGAGTGCGTTATGACTTCATTATTCACTGCCAGGTGTCTGAAAAAGACCTTTTAATTAGGGCGGTTGAGCGACAAGGACAACCGGGAACACTACCGAGCATTCATGAACTACTACAACCTCCACCGCCATCGCTGCATCAACCTGGAGCTCAACGGGGACAACGGTCGGATCAACACAAACGATGGACACCTTATTGAAAATACAAATGCCACTCACTTGAATTAGAAACACTAAATGACAATACCGTTGAAAGTACATATGTTTGTATTACAACCATGAATCCCCAACTCCGGGGACGTTTTGTCGGTTTCGACGCGCCGGCTTGTGGTAGTGTGCCGCACCCAGTTCAAACAGCCGCAATCCTGGATACATATATATCTAGAATACAAAGGAAATATCACAACAGAATACAGACCGGAGAAAATAACATAGTTTCCGATAGCTCGCAAAGTCAACATAAACAAGACAATAAGTCAAACATAGCTGCACAAAGTGGAGGCAAAGCAAATGATTACTTTTTTCTGGAAATGGACAAGTGCCGCACGGGTCATCTAAAGTTAGTCACTGAAAAAGTTCAAAAGATTTTTCAAGCAGCTTCCGAAGGAGGGGGGAGTACGCCAACGACATGTTCAGGAGGTGAAAAAACCTCCTGGAACTTCGAGCCAGCTGGGTCGATGGGCGTCAATGGGGGCGATTCACCAGAAGGTTGATGTCTTGCTTTCCCCTGGTCTCGTTCTCGTTCTCGCTCCCGCACTTTGTCTCTTTCTCCATCTCTTCCACGCTCGCGAGGTCTTTCCCTGTCTCTGTCCTTATCTTTGTCACGATGTCTCCCCGGTCTGCTTGCATACTCATCTTCGTGTCTCCTCGACTTGTATTTGTCCCTTGACCTATAATACTCATCATCCCGCTTGCGGTCACGATCACGATCTTTGTAGCGGTCACGGTCCCTGTCTTCTCCTCGATCTTTATCCCGATGCTCCCTCTCCCTGTAATAATTCTCCCTCTCTTTTTCTTTTTCTCTCTCTCTTCGTCTCCTACCCTCTTCGTCACGCGGAAAATCCACATAAGTAGGAGCAACTGGAACACCGTGCCCACCTCCACTCGCCGTAGCAGAAAGCGGGATGTCGGGGTGAACAACACGTTGCGGCTGGTCGGATGCTGAAGACTCGCCTCTCTTCGCCTCTTCGCCTCTATCTCGTTCTCTGTACTTCTCCTTATCTCTCTCACGATAACGGTCATCCCGTCTGTGATCCCGATATGCATCTCGGTGCTCCTTGTCCCTATCTTTGCCCTTTTCCTTATTAGTATCCCTGTCCTTGTCTCTGTCTCTGTCGTCGTACCGACCCGACCGACTTGAATAATAATCTCGACGGTAATGGTCGCGATCCCGGTAGTTGTCTCTGCTGTCATCCCTATGCCGCTGAAAATTGACTCAGATCAGTGAAATGCTAGGGATATAATTCAAAATCCACTCACTTCCGAGGCGTGCCGGCGGGGATGTGAGCGGTAATAGTCATCGTCACGATGCTTGTATTGATCTCCATCCCTTCTTTCATCCCTATCGTAAGTTTTGGTCCGGGTCAAATCCTTCTGTGCAAAGTTTTGTTGGGAGTTCCTCTCAAAACTGAGACGAAAACCCAAAACACACCTGAGAAGGACCTCGTGTCATCTCTGTCTCCCTCTCCCTATGACGTGAAGACGAGATCGGTTTGGTGCTCTCATCCCGTGTTAGGGTCACCGGTGGATCCCTCAGTTCATATCCACGCCGGCCCGATTGTTGTCGTGATAAATGAGAATTAGGGTCTTGTTTCATGTCTGTCGTGAACGTCACCTTTGGAGAAGGTGGCTTTTTGGGAAGAGGGGGTGGGGATTCTGAACCAGGTCGCGCAGTCTGCTCCTGCACCCTGGTTAACTCATGGCCGGGATACCCTCCATTGTTGTGATCCATCTCCCTGATGATATTCTAGAAACAGCATAATATGAGGATCATTTGGCATGCAAGAGACGAAGAAAAGACATACATCAACTTCTTGATAAAGCACTTTCGCACTTTCCTGAAAGTTGGAAATATCTCGAAAGGTCTTTTTCATGAGTTTGGATTTGGATGGGGCAGATTTAGTCAACCTATATATCAAGATCAGGAGTCGTAGATTTACCATCAGTTCCAAATAACTCACTTTGCAGCCTCCTTTCTGAGTCTCTTCAATGTCTCCTTCCTGAAAAAGTGGTAGTTCCTCTCCAGTAAATCTTTGGTAGTATCCAAAATTCGATGACCCTCTTGCAAGATTGCCTTCTTCTCTCCGATGCTCTCCTCCGGTCGCGGATGAGCATGTTCATGTCCGTTTTCTATCGGAATAGACACCTGGGAGTCCTGGGAATGAGGTGCAGCTGGAGCAGGCGCAGGTTGAGGTTGAGATTTATCCTTCCGCCTAAGAAACGAGAAAAAGGTGTCATTGAATAGATCGCGTTGGCCAAGTTTAAAATTGGGCGGTGGTGGGGTCATTAGAAGTAAAATAATTTCAAAACCAGAATAATAGAAGAAGAAATAGCGAGAAGATCCTGCTCTTCCGTTGTGTGGGGTTAGGTATCACTAAATGAGAGAAGGAGATAAACGATTTGAATTCTCCGGGCACGGATGAACACGCGGCTGTTGCCCTTCGACTCAAACATGGACAAATCTCGGCATTCGGCAAAATCGGGCCGATGCAATCTAATTTACAATTTACTCTCGAAGATAATCTCCTTGTTGCTTTCCCTTCCCATTCCCTGACATTTTGTTGATTTAGACCAAACTGTTTCTTCCCCATCTCCACCGTCCACTTCAGAATTCCGTCAATAAGGCCGTCCACCTCCTCCTTCGTATTACCTGCATGCAAACAAACTCGTACACGATCTTTGCCTTTTGGTACTGTGGGCCACGTAATTGGGCGAACATCCATTCCGCGTGCGAAGAGATATGCACTCAATGGCCGGGGATAAGGGGTTAGAACGGGGATAATTGGCGAAGAGACCTTTGGGTGGCAAGCTCCGTCAGAGCATGTGAGTTGAAAGTCGGAGGTAAGAGAGATTAAGCTTGTAGGAATCCCTCGGGATTCCAGGAGAAACTGTAGTGTATCGACGAAGTAGGATGAAAGTTGCAGTAGTTTGTCTGCCTGCTACAGAGACGGAATTTCAACTAGTGATCATGAACAAAGCGCGATAAACACTCACGCGCTGCGACGTTCCGTTTAAAAGCATATCAAACGAACAATTTGCTGCGATAATGTTTGAATAACTCAGTGCGGTGGTGTAAATGAGAGATCGAGCATAATTCAATAAGAAATCCCGAACTAATGTGTTTATAAGCAGGACAGCTGAATTCTTTATAGTGAGTTTTGATTTTTTTGGATAATTAATTAACACACCTCCAGTTGTAGCCAATGCCTTTCCGAATGTGTGTAGCCTTGCGAATACTCTCTCCTCCAGCCCAAGTAAAGCAACACGTCCTCTTCCTTGATGTCCATAGATTCCCGTAGAATGAGCTTCATCCACGATAAGATAAGCATTTTTCAAAGGGAACAGCCCATCTAATAATTCCACTATCTGTGTCAACGGAGCAAACGTCCCGTCCATGCTATACAGACTCTCCACGGCCACGAAAAGATTACTCTGTCCTGACTGCAACCCAGGAATAGCCTGCCTCGAATGTAGTAAAACCCTGCGGAGATCATCAATAGAATTATGCCCGAAAGGACTCTGTCGTTCTCGGTCGGTGCGAGAAGCTCTCATGCCATCATGAACTGAGGCATGTATATACTCGTCATAAACAACCACATCACCTGGTTGCGGTATACACGAGAAGAACCCCACATTTGCATCAAAACCAGAGTTAAAAAGCAACGCCGCTTCGGATTTGAAGAAGTCGGCAAGACGCGTCTCTAATTCCGCGTGCGCGCGCCCGTTTACCAGCAGTCTCGATCCGCCTGAACCTAGGATATCTGGTGCCTCAGAAAGCTTTTGTAGGAAATGAGTGCGGAGGGCGCGCGATGTAGATAAAGAGAGATAGTCGTTTGAGTTGAAGTCGATCAGTGGGGATCCAGCGGGACCAGGATCAGGAAGCCGTCTCCGTATCAGTCGTTGCTCGCGCGATGCCAACGCTCCTGCGAGTTTTGCTTCGAGTGCCGATTGAGGAAACTTTTTGGTATCGCAGGCCATCATGGGTCGATGTCAAAGTTCCAAAGGCTGCTTTAAGAAAATTTCCAAGTGACATGATATATAGATGAGGTTATAGACCTATATATCAAGCGGAAACACAAAAGAGTTCATCATTGGTTTGTCACCGTACAAGTTTAAGACGATTCGATTGTGGGCAATCAACTGATTAAGCTGAATGGCACTAGTAAATTACACTCTCCTGCCAGATTTAAAATTTGGTAAGGCTGCATTGTACTGAGCCTAAGGCGAGCATCTTAGTCTCGTACTTTGACGATACCCGGTCAGGACAGGATCTTAGCTATCCCTCCAGATATCATCTTTCCGGAACTTGCAGTCCTCGAGTCAGATCAACATTCTACTTCCAATTTGCGGGATTGCAAGAAACCGACGTGCACGATGTCCGGGTAACTGTTCTTGACACTGAGAGAGAGCTGATAAACCTCACGAAAACATTTAATCTTGCAAAGCTTCAATTTCACGATTGATTGTTTCAAGAAAGGAATCATAACCGTCGTCATATGAGGCTATTCAAACCCCAAATCATCAACCAAGCATAAAGAACTTTACAAGTGTGTCTTACAGGGTGTTTTGGCCAGTGCTCGATAGCGCGCTATCACTTGACGGTTATGCGCTATAGCAGCTAGTTGAGCGTGTTTTATTGTTCCTACTGACTATGAGAAAGTGATGGAGAAGAAATACTTTGCACTCACCAGAGACATGGATCACATTGGGAACATATTTTCCCCCTTCAATTGAAGTCAACAACGTTAGCGCTCCCCAAGCGATATTGTGTTGATCTTGGGCAACACGTATGATACAGACATTCGTTGTAGGCGAAAAATACTTCACTGAAAAACACAGTAAATTGGCAATTGGTCTATGGCTTCAGCTAAAATCGCACCTGTAAGAGAGAGTGCAACTGCACCCCATCCAGTATCTCCGAAGTTTGTTAACACGCTGTGCTTTACAGCGGCCCATATCGTCTTTCCATCCAATGGGCTTGAAGAGGAGAATTTTCCAAGCTGAGCCTGTGCCTGTACAACAGGAATGAATTCAACAAGGATCCAACGGTTCTACCAACTTTCAGTCATCGGCTTAGAAACTCCACTGTGTATAACGGCAGCTTACCTTGAATCGAACCATAATAGAGTTGAACAAAGCGTAGCGGCACACGTGATTGTTCGAGCAATGTAATCACCAGTGAGTCAAAAAGATTGTCCGAGTCACCAATTGCTCATCTATGATAATGACCTCCAGCATTACCCTCCAGGCTGCAGAGCACCTCATTAAATCAGTGACGGTCTTCAAATCGTCGAAAGCAGAGGTTGTTAGAACCTTTAGGGTTGATCTAGAGGTGCGTATGTATGATATTGCGTCGGTTAGTTTTTTTGTCCGACTAGGGCGCTAAGTTATACACACTTTTTCAAACTCCAGCAAGGACAGAATAAAGTTCATATACAAGGTCTGCCAAGTACACTCGACACGCATTCCGTTCGAGTCTCAGGACTGGGTGACGCCCGCCTTTTTGATATTGTGTCCACGGTCAAGAGTGATAATGCACAGACATACGCCTCTGACAGTTCTTCTGAGGTTATTCGAAATCTGAAAGTGAAAATTCTTGCTCTAGAAGCTGAGAAGTCTGTCCGGGAACAAGAGTCTCAGTTTCTCGTGAAATATGCGCAAACGTTGACGGGAGAGCATGTCACCCCCGTAGAGCTGGGACAGTTCTTGGACAAGTATCTCGAGCGCGAACGCAAGAATCTTGAGGCTGTAGGGTCATCCTTCTGCAAATTGTGTTTTTTATACCGATATTCAGCTTTCTTTTGTTGTTTAATTGCAGATATCAATTCTCAAGGAGAAGATTCTCCAACTTGAGAGACAAATTGCTGCTGAAACCGAGAAAACTGCCTCCAAGCGAGGTACTGCTCGCGGACAAGTTGAGGTCGTTATTGTCGCCGACAACGCTACTTCTGTCGATCTGAAGTTATCATATAGTAAGTGAAGTTTGATTCATTTTCTTTCAATGATCTTACCTGTCTTTCCGATTTGACAGTTGTCAGTAATGCGAAATGGACGCCAACTTACGAACTTCATGCCACGACAGAGAATGGGAAGCCTTCCTCCTCTGTCAGTTTACACTACCGTGCCCGAGTTACACAGAGCACAGGCGAGGACTGGGACAACACCTCGCTAACGCTGAGCACAGTCACTTCCGATACTGTAGTCAGACAAATTCCACGATTGCGCACAGTCAAACTTCGTCAAAGCCATGTGGGGTTTTCAAAAGGCAAGAATCACTCGCCCAGAGTTTGCGTTCGCCTTTATCTCATATTACTGTCCTAGGATTTCAGAAAAACGGACTTTTTGATGCCAACAAAAATAATGTTCAGTTTCCTCAACAACAGCAGCAACCACAACAGCAATTTGCAACCCAGTCCGCCTTTGGGGCCACCACTACTTCCGGCTTCGGCGCTCTACAGGCGTCTCAACCAGGACTATTTGGCACAACACCACAGCCGGGTTTCGGTGGCGCCTCACAAGTGCCTCAACAAACTACTAGTCTTTTTGGTGCTCCGCAAGCGCCGAATGTCTTTGGTGCTACCCAAACGGTCCTGCCGTCCTCAATTAGTCCTTTTCTTGCATTTGCAAACACAACACCAGCCCCGACGGAGGACCAAATTGACGTCTTAGATCCTGAGCTTGAGCTAGACTACGAAGAAGTCGAGGGCACAAGTGCTCTAACGGAACCGACAACCATCGTTTCTGAAACTCCAATGGCTATCTCTTTTTCTGTACATGGCCAGTCGACCATTCCTAGTGATGGTATCGATCACCAGGTGTCTGTTGCTGTGTTGCCGTTCACGGCTAAGATATCGTATATTGCTATCCCAAGAATGGATCCCAGAGTTTTTCTCCAGGTTACCCTGATCAAGTTTTATGTATTTTCTATCCCTCTGACCTTGTCTATATTTAGTGCGAGGTGGAGAATACTAGCGAATATCGCTTGCTTCCCGGTCCAGTTACTGTCATCCTCGACGACAGCTATGTCTCTAAGACGTCAATCAATGTAAGTCCTGTATTTGAATGCATATACCCCACATTAACTTGTACATCCATATAAAGGACGTTAACACAGGGGACAACTTTGAGTGCACCCTAGGAGACGACGCTTCCGCCAAGGTGACTTACGAACGCAGCTCTAAAACAGTTAAATCGAGCGGGGGCGCCTTCTCTGAAGTTACCAACACGACTACTTATAGCACCAAGATTTCTATCCACAACAAGCATCAATTCGCTATCACAGACCTCATTGTACGAGATGTCGTCCCCACTTGCGATGATAAGCGAGTCAAGATTGTCCTTCGAAAGCCTGCGGGTCTTGCTGACGCGAAGGATGGTCAATTGGTCAATTTGGACAACGGGTTGCGCGTTGTTTGGGAGAGAGTTGTTGATGGGAAAGGTGGGGAGAAGGAAGGGAAATTCGAATGGAAGTGGAGGGTTGGGAATGGATCAAAGATCAATCTCGAGGCCGAATGGGAAGTTAAGGCACCAGGCGACATCTGTTGGGTGGAGACGTTCTGAACCCACACTAATTTTGATTTTTGTTTTGGGACCATTTTGTACTCACTCCATGTGAATGCACTAGCAAAGATTTGCTTGCCATCGATTTCGTACACCAAGAAAGTCTGAACATTGACCAACAGAATACTAATACATTCAAAGTCAAAGCACCGCTGAAGGGACACCCAGATCTCAAAAACGAAGGAAAGAAGGGGTCATAACAAAGCGGTGCCATCAACAAAAAGAAAAAAAAATTGCAAAAGTTTCGGAATTCAATCTTTAATCTGCTCTTTTTACCACATATCTGTGTTTATCCCAACCTGGGTATGACTGACAATCAGTTCTCATCTGCTCAAGCTCCTTTACTGCCTTCGACCTGCTCGCCCCCGCTTTCTCCTTCCCATGGCGATTAGTAACATGAGACTGATTCCCTCCACTGGCCTTCCGATTCAAACTAGACCCTTCCAGAGCTGATAAGGATATGATCTGTAATTTCTGTTCGTCCGCTCTTGTTTTCGCGAATGAAGGCTGCTTTATGGGCTTTGGTTTGGGCAAACACAGTCGCCGAAGCTTCTCGGCATCTGATTCTACCCGGGAGGGTTGTTTAGATGTGGATGGATTGGCGTTGTCCTTGACGACGACGACATCGCTGTTGTTGAGAGGTATCAAAGACTCCAGCTCGGCAAGTGCTTCCTTGTTAGCAGGCTGTAGTCGGAGCACGGCACGTAAATCTGGGGAGAATGATCGGTGATTTGTCGAGTATTGTAAAGTAGAATCACCTTGGATCGCTTCTGCGGGCCTTCCAAGCATTCGTTTCGCCTTTGCACGTCGGTACAATCCTTTACTACTCCTATGTTGTTGCAACGCTGTTGTACAAGCCTTCTCCGCTTCAAGCCAGCTATGGTGGTAAATAGACTCAAAAAACGAAACTTTTGGATAATTAAGATACACACTTTGTCAGTTTCAGATGTGCAGCAGCGAGATTGAGTTGATAATGCGGTAATTCGGGCTCAATTTCGTGAGCTTTTTCGTAAAACTTGACGGCCGTACTGAAATCGCCTTTACGGAATGCAGTATTACCCTAGAACGGGACTGAATAAGAAGATGAAGGCAAAAATCCAAGTATTCACCTGTTCCTTCTCTTTCTCGGCCTTTAGATACCTCCACTCCATCATTTCCTCAATGGTCATGTCAGTATCCATGCCATCAGCACATTCGTCGGGATCTGGGCCACCAAAGTCTAAACCAACATCCCAGATATCTTCCTCCTCCCCAGTTTCCCATCCATACATTCCACTTCCTCGACCGTCCCATTCCCTTTGCTTCCCAATCCTAACGCCATTTTCTTCCTCTTCTTCTCTAACAGTCCTCTCGCAAACCTCACCAAGATGATCCGTCGAACATCCACAGTCACACCACTTGGTAGTCAGCTTTTCTCTCAGAACCAATCCGTATCCTCGGACGTCAAATTCACGCGCAACTCTCCAAAGAGTCACTGTCAACTTCTCGTAGCCGAAACGAATTTTCTCCCTCCAATTTACATCCCAGTCTGGATGAAGGTGAAAAACTTTATTTGCCCGCAACTTGAGTTCACAAGCATGCTCAAGAGCGTCCATTCTTTCTTCAAGATTACTTAAATGCGGTGGCTTTGAGAATATCGAGGGAGACATAGCTTCGAGAGAGTCTAGATGCGACTGCAGCGCAGGAAAGAAAGGTAAGAGACGGAGTGAATGAAGTCCGAGCTTGCTACAAATAGGGACATCATTGGATGTCGCCTAATTGAAAAATAATCAGGCCAAAACATAGATTTAAGTATACATGGGACTTACGAATTGTCGCAACGCGGTGTAAGACCATAAAACACTTTTTGTTGCCACCCTTTCTCCTGCTTGACGCATGTCCATACTGATTGCAGCGCGGAAAAAATCCTTGATCTCCTCTGAATCATAGTTGAAGGCCAACCACCCAGGCCCAGCGACAGTGACACAACGCATAACAAAAGTTGGGAGTTGCCTGATAGTGACGTTGAACAACCGCGTGGAATAAAGGCGCGCTATGTCTTGTTCAAAGCGTATAAGGAGAATACGGGCGATGGCGCGTTCCAGTTGGGTAACAGCAGACATGGCTTCGGAGATGCTGCGGTCAATATGTGGATTAGGATTGCGCCTATGGCGTCGATCCTTGATAATGTGGTGACCATTGGTACTATTTTTTTCTTTTTTCAGCAACCCCGACGCTGAGCGTTTTTTAATATGAGAATATTTCGCTGGCATGTGTCTGAATGTTTGAAAAACAGTATATAGCGTGAATCTAATTGGAATGAGAGATCGCGCACAGTGATTTGAACAAAATGATTCTTCTGAAAGTGATAATTATTGTGACGCTTCTAAGAAATATGCATGAGACTCACCACATCCACACCACGATTGCTCCTGTCAAAAATATATTCGATCAAGGTGTATACAGGCAGAAGCAAAGTCAATGGCGGGGAGCTACACAGTGCAGAATACATATCAGTTCCGTCTGTTCAACGTCAATAAAGTGAAATGGCTCGTCGTCGCGCAACCGTGCGACTACGCTCCGCCAATGATGTAACAGAACGATGGCACGAGCGACGATGTGTACAGACCTTGACGACTGTGAACGTTATGGCAGAAGAGTGCAGCGCCCGTCTCCTCGGATAACAATGTTGGTGGTGTTTGTACACTGCGCATTGTCCGCCACCCTTCACTCTTACTTATTACCATCTACTCTGGGCTGTAGAACTGAGCTTAATATTTAATAAACCATTTGCAAAGGGATCTCATAGTATTCCGAATTCTGACAATTTGTTGTCCGGAAGTTATGAGCATCATCGGACCGTGGTCATGATGATGACCCGAATAAAAGCAGCAAGGCAAAACCGTCTCGTCACCTTCAAGTTGTTGCAGGACCTCTTCGCCCCTTCACCTCACATTCTTTTACAGTCATTCATTTAAAATACCCTAATGAGGCCGTCTTTCTTTTGTATCTGCCATTTTGGCCATACCTGTCCATGCACAGACGCCATCGTGGGTGCTTATCGAATTGAATAGGACTTCCTTAACATCAAGTATGCAGTTACACAGGAGAATTGCTTTTGGAGCCAGGGATAAACAATGGTATGCATCTTGACACAGTCGGAAAGTTCAGACTCGTCAACCATTGCTACAGGTAAATGCTTGACAGCCGCTTCTAACAATGACGGCGCCTGGGTTACCATCCAGCCATGCACTGGTAGCGTTTTCCAGAAATGGACCTTTACTGGGGGCGTGGTTCAAGTATTCGGCAATAAATGCTTGGACGTGACTGACGGAGTAAATGCTGATGGTTCGAAGATCCAAATCTCTACGTGCTTGTCGCAGAACCCCAGCCAGCAGTGGTATTATGACAAAGTAAATCCCTCGGTCTTGTTACTTCGTCGCGGTACTAACTTACTTTCGTATTATGTAGTGGGTCAACCACCTCGTTTGGGCCAATAACAACAAGTGTCTTGACTTGCCTGATGGCAGCCAAGCTGATGGCAATCGTGTACGTTTGCAGTCCTTCAATTCACTTGACCCATCTCAAAGTTAAACTTAATATAGGTACAAGTGTGGACTTGCTACAACGGAAACATCAACCAAGTCTGGAACTCCGGTTACATGGTAAACCAATTGCCCCAGACATCTCAAGAAGGGCAATACGGCTACAACAATTGTGGCTCTGGTAGTAGCCAGGATTCCAATTGCCAGACTGCTTGGATAAAGTGCGCACTATTTTTTATATCCATCTTAGGACTGATTGGTTGATTCGGGTCTCCAGCTCTGCTGACGACTTCTGTGTCTTTGCTCCTCGTATGTGCTCAAGACCAGACGTTTTTAGAATACAAGCTCTAACTTCATGTAACAGCATATCCATCAAACATTGGCGACTCGGAGCGCATTACTGTCGCCTACTGCACCAAGTCAGGCCGAGGCACTCGCGTGATCCCTGATCAAACTCTCAAGGGTGTCCACTTCGTCAAGACTCCGGAATATGTTCAAGTTACAGGTGTCGGCGACTTCACGAAAATCAACATCCCCCAAGGCGATGCCGGTGGTGAACTCGATAACCGAGGCGCCGATGGCAAGGGAAACCCGGGTACGTCCATTGTGTTCCCAGCACAAATAGGCTTTATTTATTTTCTCCTTTCGTGTAGTTGGCGGTCTCGTGTACGGCAACAGCTTCGGTATTGGTCAGCAGTACCACGAATGGACATCCTTCATCTCCGACCAAGAGTTCTGCTTCCGTGCCTGCGTAGGCGCTCGTTCTACGCAGCTTTGCAACCACATATATGACCTTATGGGTTGCTACTGGGTAAAAAGTTTCACAACCATACTGTGAACGCGTATGACTCACAACTTTCAACAGAATATTCCTGCGGACTACTCGCCCGATGTCTATGAAGACTGCAAAGGAAACCCTGCGTAACTCTTCTTTCCCATTCAGTTGCAGGACGATTACTCATTTATTCTCACAGTGAACCCATGGGTGTCTACGGAACCAGCACATGGTATCAGGGTGTCAGTCCTACTCCACCCCCTCATCCCGCCCCTTCCTCCTCGGATTGCAGGCCTCTTCAAACCGTCGCTGTCTCCCCTGCCATAAGAAGGCGTGACGAAATGATCAAGAAGCGTGCCCCCATTTCCGAAGCCCCATTCCCAGGTCAAACTCCTTCTCCCGTTCTATGAATAACATTGGTGATTCAAAGGGACGACTGTTATTAATAATAAACACTATATTGCTGCAACTAATTACAAAAAAAGTGGCATCTAAGGAGGCATTGCAAGTAAACAACAGTTACAGCTTTTGGCAACTAGAAGGAAGTCCCTTGTAAATTCTAGGGAGAATGAATGTAGAGTTGATGGCCCTCATACGGGGGCGATGAGCTGCTTCAATTCGGCGACATGTGCGTCTCGTTTAGCAGTAATTTGTGAAGGAAGGAGTAAACTCCGAAGTTCCGCCTCAAGCTATGAAAACAAAACAAAAAAGATTAACTGGTTTCATATAGTTCAAAGCATGAAGGCATACCTGTAGGAGCTTGTCAGCTTCCCACATCCTCGTGGGCAGATTCTCCAAAGAAACATAAACGGCAGGTATGGTATCACAACGAAGTAGTTCCGCTTCATTGCTCCTCAGAATTGCAAGTGCAATACGGAAAAGCACATCAAGTCCATCAACAAAGAAGACATCCCATATTCTGAAAAGTGTCTTTTTTTAAAAAAAGAAACAAAATGAGTATCAGGAAGTTTTAGACAGGATGGAAACTTACTTCTACGGGTAGACAATCTGTGAAGAGCGACAAAAACCATGAGAAACAGATGGCACCTAGGTCTATGCCAAGGTCCGTAAGGTGAACGTGTAACTTTGGTGTGTACTCCTGGACGTAGTCTAGAAGAACCAAGGGACACGCTCTTGATGGTAAAAGTGAGGGTGAAAAGAAGTCTTCTGGCAATAACTTCTCCACAATCGCAGCAAGCATCCAAAACGCCTCCTCTTCGTCTGCATGAACGAGCAGAAGCGTCGATGTGATGAGGTTCATGCCTTGACAGTATCCAACAGCTGGATTCCGCCTATGTTTCTTCTGTCAAATAAAATTTTGCGTGAGGTGGTTGAAGTCGACTCACCGGCTGTAAGCAGTCAAAACTCTCCTCAACTTATCCACACCAACCCCGTCTCCTCCAAAGAAAATGTTAAGAGGCATTGTCCTACCGACATCTTTCTCAATTTCATGCAAAACACCATCCGGTCCATCTTTCTGTGCCAACAGATCCTGGAAGTGGCCGGGTTCTTTCATTTCCAAAGCTCCGCTACATTCAAACCAGACTTTGGAACGATAAACGAGCGGTATTCCATTCCTCACGAGCTTCTCAAATTCTCGCCTCTCGTCCCGATTCGATGAAAGGCCAAGTTGGGCGAAGCCAATAAGGCCCTCTGTGTGCGACATCTCGTCTTGTTCACCATCAGTTCCAAGACCAAGAATAGCCGCCGCTGCACCGCCTACACCTGCACCTGCGGCAACACTTGACCCAGAAGACGTTGCCTTGGACGAAAGCCTGACCTTTATCCTCTGCCTCACAAAAGCGTCCCACTCCTTCCTCCTCGCTGCCTGCCGCTCGTCATGTATAACAGTCAACTCGTCCAATAGTCTCCTAACAACATTTGCACACCCATGGCGTGGCGTTTCAGAGTTCACGGACAGGATAGAGGTGGTTGAGTTTGTCATGTTTACATTTATCGTCGACGCAATACCAGTTGCACTAGTTATGACGGAAGACCTCCGTCTGCTTTTCGATGACGATCTTGATTTAATGCTGATCGACGTGGTATCACCTTCGGCCGGAGAATTGGTAGAATCAAAGTTATAGTTGCTGGCCAGACTTTTCGTATCCAAATCGACGCCATTACCACTCCCATCGCATGGACATGAACCTTTGATGATTTCAATGGTATTCTTTACCTCGTCATCTTCTGGCCAGCTATTATCCTCTTCTCTGTCCGCAATCTTGACCCCAGTCAAACACGCAGGAGCCGTATTTCCACACTCCTTCGCTCTAATAAGCAGCAGCACGTCGTATTGTGATACATCGTACATAAACCCATACCGATCTGTCAATGGCCGCTGGTTCTTGTCATCGTGATAAATTGTAAACTTCGATGCCGATTGTGGTAGAGGAATTGTGAATCTAAAATCCTTAGAAGTCAGAGGAGTATAAATCCTTGAGAGGTAATGGGTCGGTGGTTGGGCTGTTGCAGGTATAATGGATTCCAGAGGGACAGAAAGAGCTCTTCCCATAGTAGCGACTGATGAGGGACTCAACGTGGCAGATGGAACAGTAATCCTCGAAGGCGAAATTGTGTCATGTGCAGTGCTACTTGCACCTGATGCAGATATAGTCGAGACCTTTTTTGGTTGTGGACCTATCAAAGAACCAAGCAGAGGCGACGTGAACGGTGAAGTCACTTGCTGCATGATTCCCGCCGTCCTCGGCTTCAATTTCGAGGATTTCGTTGCTTTCTTTGTGCCTTCCACATGTGCAGCTGACAATGTCCGATTCAGGAGCGCCGCGATGTCACTCGGACCAACTGCTGAGCTTAATGTAGCTACCATGCCTGCTCTTTCTGGCGTCTCCAAAGAAGAGCGAGAGTAATCCGTTCCCTTGATATCTTTCCGTTCCTTCTGTCGGTCATGAAAAGCGACGCCCTCGTCTCTGGCGTGTTTGATAAGGTCCATGGCTAATTGAGCGATAAGAGGACTGGTCTCTTTGCCTTTGTCAGCGAGAATGCTACTGGAATCGGATGTCATTACACGCGTGGCGTTTGCAATGGCTCTCAAAGTCGCTCCCTGAACCAAAAGCGATAGTGGCTCATCAACGACAGACGAAGCCTTGGAGAGCGTATTTGAAGCAACGTTGTCGATGACTGTTGTAATCAGCGGAGCAACGGGTGAAGGCGCAAAAGACGGTTGTAGAGGTGAAGACAACATCGACACAGCTCCTGATAACATTCCCCCTTGCCCATGTGCGGATTTTCCAGACTTCACGGAAACCGTATCGGAACTAGTAGAAGGATTATTATCTTTCACAACAATCGCCTTTGTCTTCACTGCGGACGAAGCCGAACCTGTTGAATTGAAGATTGGAATACCTAGAGTGCCGAACACACTTTGTGCGGTTCTCCGTTTGGCGTTGGGTTGCCTCGAGCCAACAAGACCATTGGGTGTTATTGGTGGGTCTTTGTCGCCTTCTGGAGACGTTCGCTCGCGCGATTTTCCCTTGGTCCACCAATTTCCCATCCAATCACCCATTGACGGTTGTTTTTGGTGAAATTTATGGGGTACGATGGTCGATTCCCCAGCAAACTCCTCAGTTTCGCTCGCCACGGTGGGTGACGTTTTAACGTCTGCAGTAGACTCCATATCCGGAATTGCATTGAGCAAAGTCGAGGTCTCAGAAAGTAGTGAATGGGGCTGTTCAAACAAGCTCCTAGGAAGAGTGACTTCATCTGCAAAAGCCTCTGCCAAGGATTCTGCCAAGGACTGTAAAGGTGTTGGTTAGCGTCGATAGTCGTACCCATAATCACAGTTTCAGACACACCAGTACACTCTGCTTCCTTTTTACCTTGTGTCCATTTTCATCATCATCTGTGAACAAGGACTGGATGACACGTCTCGCGACCTCTTGTTCCGAAGGCATCAACTCTTTTAACAACTCCTCCACCCTCTTTTTCCTTTCAACCTCCTTCTGCTGAAGAACCCTTCTCGCTTCCTCAAACTCCAGCCTTGCACGCGACAAATTGTGCACTGCAGAAGACAAGACGCGTAGTGCTGTATGGTATGGATGACTAGGAACATTTGCCGGTGATTCAGGAGGGTGTAAATTTGCGATAGCGCTCTGAATCGCTTCGTCCGAGTACATATACCATTTTGTCGCCAACACTTGTGAAGAAACCGCTGGTGAGATGCCCTCCACGTCAGTCGCTCCTTCCAAGACAATTTCCGGAGTCGACTGCGTCAAAACAGGGTCGTGTGGCGATCCAACGATGAAAAGAGGAGGCGCCCTCGTCGATGCTCCTTCCCTGGAATCATAGCCAGAATGTGGGGTATCGTATTGGAAACCATCCTTTTCCATCGTTTTGTTCTCCAATTTTCCGTATCCTCTAACGCTACCGTCCCAGTTCGGTGAATGTATATTATCGTCATGTCTGACGTTAGCTTTCGAGGTGAAATAGTTGGTAGTTGGTTTTTGACCATTGGGGCTGTGAAGCTCGGACTGACCGCGACGACTTCTGCCTCTTGAAGCTGGATCGTCTGCTGATGAAAGTGGATGAGAATGGACGGGCGTCTTGATGTGCATCGATGCCATCGTCGACAATACACAACTGTTGCAGGTTCCCACAGAAATCAGAAGTTCAATGTCATGACGATGTTGCCGTGTTGACTGTCAGTCCTGTTATACAGGCCGTAATCAATGAGAGCTTGAAGAGACCTCGTCTTAGGTCAATCCAATATGAAACTTTGGCAGGACCGCCTCGCAGTATGAGAAAAGGAAGAGGTATTGAAGTAGTCACGGTCATGAGAACTCTACTGTCAAGCTTACATTTATTACAATTCCCAGACTGCCAATCCGATAACATGGATACTATTTACTGAAAGAAGGTCAAGTACAGGGTTGTAACGACAGTGGCTCCAAGAACAGTATAACCCGACCTGTAAACGCCTTTCAGGCTGAGAACTATGGGGGAAGTTAATCGAGAAGACAAAAATTTACTAAGAAGCACCATACACTTTGTCAAATCCCAGCTCAAGTGCCGTAACCCATTAAATGAATGGAAGGCGAATGGTGCAGCAAGAATTGCTTTTCCAATGTATTTGATACTTTCGGGAAGACTAGACACAACTTCAACAATTTGGGTCGTGCTCAAGGTACCTGGTCCAACAAGATATGCGATAGAGAATCCATAAAACACTGCGCACGATTTGTCAACGAAGATGAAAAATCAATGAGCAATAACGCACAAACGCCAAGGGCAATGCCAGTCATACGGTGGCCGATGGAAAGGAACCATGTCAACTGGGGTTGGTAAATCGTGAAATGGGGGCTGTTGGGTCGTTTGATGCGCTGCCTGTTCAGAATTTCGGTGCTAGCAGCCGGAGGGAGTGATTCTACTTGGATGAATCTAATTGTTCCACCAAGAAAAGTTTACACATCCACAACGTCAAATGTAAATTATTCCACACCTTTTCCCTCCAATATTCCTCAGGATGGCTTGCGTTCGCACTGTCAAGTCAATGTTTATATTTCAGATGGTCAAACATGGACTACCTTGGAGCAACTTACCAAAATTTGGCCTAATGGCGGCACTTCTGAGGGCGGGGCCTAACCCCAAAGTTCTCGTTAACAACATCCTTTTACTGAGAAGAGTGGATTGGTGGTGCAAATCTCGAGATGGAAGTAGTGGTTAATTGTCGGCCAGTAGACCAATTACATAAGCAGCACAATGAATTTCCGAAGTACAAATTGAAAAACTAAAGGAATGTGTACAAGAAAAATATGTCTATCTAAATAATCAAATGCAGCTGCAAGCCGACTTCAAATGGTAATAAGTTAAAGGAAGGAATGTAACAGAATCTTCCACTGGAAAATTATTGATTGAAATGAAAAGTGAGGGTATGGTGGTATCGTGTACTGATGGTATCGGGAGTATAATTCGTCGGAAAGAGGGACACCGCGGGCGATGGTTGCGGTTGCGTGGCACATCAGAGGCTATGATGAGGTGAAGATTGTCCCTCAATCCGATGCCTGATTTCACGACAGATCCTTAGACAGTGCCAGATAAAAAAGTACTTGAATATACCTACACTGAAATGAGGGTCAAGCAATGACGCAATAGCAATAGTTGCCCCTTCCGTTTGTCTCCTCGTCAAAGGGAGTAACCTCAGCAGATTCATCAGCCCTGGTAGCAATGAAGTACGAAGTGGAGTCGATGAAAGAATCCATTGGGCGGGTTGTTAGTGAGGGTTTCGCAGACGAAAGCAAACTTTGGATGATGTCCAGGATTGAGAAGATAATTAGCAGTGGCACCTTTTATCGCACAATCATTATTGTTTTCTCCCTCGATACTGTGAGCACTGGCATTGTTGTACCGAAAATCGGAGGTTCGCACCCACGCAACCGGCGGAACATCCATGCAACAGATTGTTTAGACAACCAATTGTTCACGGGCAGCACGACAAAGAATAGCGGTAGTGATAAAATGAAAAGCGGCAAAAAGTCAAATTATTATAAGAACATTCCGACGTTATCCACAAAGCCCAGCAATGTTACGGTGAACTAATTGGATCGCCACCGGAGTGAAGGTCAACAAAAATACGTCTCCGTTTTTCCAAGTTAGGAGTTTTGTGGAATAAAAAGCTACTGGGAGGAACTCGGTTGTCAATCAAGAAGTTCGACAATAGAGAATCAGATCTACCGGCAATTGCCAGCGTGTTTGATACAAGGAGAAATTGTTTTTACTTAGAAATATGCCACCAATATGGCCAGTGCCACAGGCATATTTTTCTTGGTCATTCTTCTTGACTATTCTCAAATTCTTTACGGATATTCAACGGTTAGTATGATATAATATGGTTCATGCGCGCTTGCCGACGTACTTATAATGCTTTTTTCTATCAGGCTGGACCAGCACTTCAACGTGTAAGAAAGGTTCTAGACGCGGCTTTCATCGTCGTTGAATGGCTCGGAGACAAGGTGTCCACTTCTTGTTAGCCGACGCGCTCCTCTTACAGCCTCTTACACTCCGGCAATATGAAGTCTTACATGTGGGTCTTCTTACTGTCTTCTCACCCCACAAGGAAGTTCATCTTTTGGTTGTGGTTACTGGTAGGACCGTACGGATCAATTGCCAATAATATAGTGATGTTGGTATCCCGCAATATACACACGTGGAATAGCAAGTACCGAAATACTCTATGTATGACAGTATCATATATGGAGACAAACTGAGGTGAAACGACAAGCACAGAGAAGTAGAGAAGACTCCAGTGTTACTAAGGAATGCCGGACATCGCCAGTTTCAGCTTAATGCCTTAAATACTGGAAGTATTCCCCTCACAACCAACCCACTTTCAAAAGGTCTTGCAAAGTGATACGACCGTCCAACGATGTTGTCCAAATACTTCACCTTCATGATTATGCTCTCAACTTTGGGATTGACAGCCGTTTCTGCGCAAAACCATGTGGGCACCTGTACGTTACTTTTTGCGTTTCATTGAAGGCCTCTGTTCAAGTCCATGGGATTTCTTTAGTGTTCCGTTTCATACCTGGTGTTGGGGCATGTGGGTTCACGAACACTGACAGTGATATTGTTGCTTCCGTTTCGCAGGCTTTCTTCAGCACCTTCCCGTGAGTCAAATATTCTTTGAAACCAATTCAGGGACTTACAAAATCTTGCACTTGCAGTGGTGCCACAGAAAATCCTAACTTGTAACTTCTCCCGAAAGTTGTACGTCTGATGCCAACTAACATATATTATAGGAACCCAATTTGTCAGAAACAACTCTTGATTACCTGTATGTGTGACCGCGAACATCGATGGACGGTACTAACTTATCTTCTTTTCCAGCTGGGTCAAAAACCTTCACCGTACCAGTCGTCGACTTTTTTGTCAGGGATGCTTCAGATGATATTGGCCTATCCGATCCCGGGTTCGCCCAGTTTGCAGACTTGGATGCAGGTATCGTCCCGAATGTACAGTGGTCTGTGGTTTAAACGTTCGACGACGTTGACGGAAATAGTGTATATAAAAAAAACAGATGGACATTTAGTCGTTTGCAGGGTAATACCTTCACTCAAACTTCACCCATACAACCTGTTACTTGTTGCTCATATACTGTCACTCTCCAAACACACGTAACATGTTGTTTAACTCATAACTCACAAGTTTATGGCTATAAAGTCGCACTTAAAACAAACAGTTAACTTTTTGTTAACTGCTGAGTTTTCGCTTAGCTTTCTGTCATCTTGAATTATTTGGTCGGGCGGTTTAAGCATCTTAATATAAGTAAAACCATCAGGTTGCTTGGCTTCATTCAGGATGCACGATGCGTATTTCGAAGATTCAGCTCCACGGACCATCGAATAAATCGTAGTGAATGAGGCGGCAACTCTCTACTTAGAGCAAGTTAAGAAAATAAGGAATGTGACTTTCTTCTGAATATAGACATACGCATTTCGGCCCATGACTTCGACCTCTGACAGCAGGTCATTGTACAAGGAGTCCACATAAATCTGCATCGGGCAAGATAGCAATGATAAGCAAATGTCAGAAAGACCTGAAGTAATACCAAAGGCCCGGTGGATGGTTTCTAGTTGAGACTCCTCAACGCCAAAAAATATAACGCGTCGAGTTGTGCAGCATTGATGAATAAATGGAATGCTCTGACGAGCGCTTCACAAGTGTTGTAATATTATTTTTGCCAGGCCATTCGTGGCTCCCAAGGACATGGACGCGGCGAATTTCAGCAAAATTCCGTCTCCAGAAATCTGCATCGGTATGATCGTGATCTAACAATAAGAAATCGAAAGGGGAATGGAAGACTAAGGATCGCCCTAGCAATGATCCGCTTGAACAGATCGCATCGATGCCATTGAATTTCGGGAACTTGGCATTTCGTCCAACGCGTCGATTTGAACACCACATTGCGGAAGAGAGAAAAGGGGCAAGCTTCAAAGAATTAATGTCACTGTCTTACTTAATCCTGAAGATAAAAACATGACAGCGTTTGTTTTTCTTTTGGTTGACTCAGAACTCTATGAAGACACACGGCAATTATGTAAGACGGTACGTTTTAAATAAGTTCTTATTCTCCTACGTTTGTTATGACCGGTGTTCCGAAATTCCGAATGGGAAGCGTTTTGTTGATTCTGTCGACAATTGATATGTAAGATGTTAATTCAGGCTCCGAGTCAGGCCAGGGCAGGGCCATATGATATGCTTCGTCATCGGAGGTGTACGTAGGTCTTAATCTTCCTTTGTTCCGCGTGAAATCTGATATGCAAGTTTCGTTTTCCAAAAGTATTTCTCCAGTCTCGTTATGTGTTCATGTGTTTATTACCTGTACTTATGCGTAGTGCCCTTTCCCATGTTAATTGGCCCTCATTTATTACTCAATTAATTTCTTCCAATTTGAAGGTTGTTCGGAATCCTACAAATATTCCAACTCCATTCTTTATGAAACTTCGCATTGTTCAGTTGTGCAGAAAAACTGGTGCAGCGCCATTCGAGTCGAGATTTTGCCAAAAGTTAATATATATACCCATAGGCTATATTAGCATCGATCTTTCGGCGCCAATTTGTCGCTGTGCAGAAGTGATGTAGTATTGATTACATACCACATTTGGCAATCATTGATTTTCAATGTGTGAGAGCCTGGCACCTGCGGTGTTTGACCGCTCGTGCTTTCGAACTAAGACCTCCCCGGCTATAAAGAAATGTGCTCTGCAGCCTTCTATTCGCCCCACCGCAAGCGAAGAAGAGTCACGGTGGACTTGAGTCTTGGCCGCCATCTTGCTGTTGTCGTATCTCCATTTCTCTCTATACGACCCACCCATGACAGAGAAATCGAGCCTAGACAACCCTCAGGTTAATGAAGGACACGAAGGGGATTTTGAATTCAAGGAGGCTTTAAAGAGCGAGACGGACGAACCAGTCTTCGATGAGGCTCGGACCGCTCGCCTTCTTCGCAAGATCGATATAAATGTCATTCCATTCGTTGCGCTCCTCTATCTGTGGGCATCTCTTGCTCATTTCTTTTTCATTGTCATATTTCTCATTCCACTGTTTGATTAGCCTTTCCTTTCTTGACCGAACTAACATCGGTAATGCACGTCTCGTTGGGCTGGAAACGGATCTTAAGTTGGAAGGGCTCGATTTCAACGTATGTTTATCAAACAAAAAAATTTAGATTGATTCCTTAAAAACATATTTCAGGTTGCTCTTGCAGTATTCTTTCCGTGGTATATGGCGGCGGATATCCCCAGTAACATCATGATGAAACGTACCAGTCCATCTCTCTGGCTCTGCTTCATCATGGTATCTTGGGGCGTCTGTGGGTCCCTTGGTCGTATTTTTCAACTTAATCACTCAACTCCTTTCAGGCATGACCGCTATGGGATTTGTAAAGAACTATACTGGTCTTTTGATAGTTCGGATGGCTCTCGGGCTTGCCGAGGGTGGTCTTACCCCCGGTGTCAACTGGTATCTCACTCTGTGGTATTGCAGGCATGAGTGCGGTTTCCGGACGGCCCTTTTCTTCTCAGCAACTACTCTGGCTGGTGCTTTCGGTGGGCTTTTGGCTCGTGCCATCTCGGAGATGCATGGCATTGGAGGACATCCAGGTTGGGCGTGGATTTTTATCCTAGAAGGTAGTTTGACCATAATTGTCGCCATTGTTGCAAAGTTCGTCATTAGCGACGCCCCCGCAACGTACGCTTCACATTCTTCGTCTGTTTTAAGGCTTCAATACGGAGACTATTGTTTTTCACAGAGCCAAATTTCTAACTGAAGATGAACGCCGTGAGGTCAAGGCCCGTCTGACGAAAGATCATGGCTGTTTGGATGATGAGTTTCATGCCAAATATGTTTTTGCTGCTTTGCGGGATTGGAAAATTTACGTGCAGATGTTGATCATCTTTGGTGGGGTTTTTTTTTTTACGCTGACTTCATGGCTGGTTATGCTGAGTAACCTTATTGCAGGTATCTCTGTCCCTCTATATTCAATATCTCTCTTCCTCCCCAGTATCGTCAAAAACATGGGTTACGCCAGCAACCAGTCGCAACTAATGAGTGTTCCCCCCTACGTCCTCGCATGCGTTATGACCATCATCGCTGGATTTTTGGCCGATCGATCCAAGAAACGAGGTCCTTATATGATGTTACTCTGCGCTATCGGTCTAGTCGGCTTCCTTATCCTTATACATACCCGAAACCCCATTGCACAATACATAGCAACCTTCTTGGCTGCTGGTGGGTACGTATTTCTGTCAATCCAACTTGTTTTCCGCTTCACACATGAAAAAACCATCGATTAGATTATTCCCCTCACTCCCAATGACAGTCGTCTGGAACGGAAATAACATTGGAGGGGCCACCAAGCGAGCGGTTGGTATTGCTATGCATATCGGCTTCGCTAATCTTGCGGGTGTCGTCGCTTCATTCACTTTCCGCCCTAGAGATGCTCCACGCTACCTCTCTGGGTATGGACTGATTATCGGGATGGTTTTGATGAGTTTGTTCTTGTCGTTCTTCATGCATGCCTATCTTAAACGCGAGAACGCGAGACGAGAGGATGTTATGAGGGCCAAGGGCCTTACTACACTCGAGTCTTATACGGAGGATATGAAATACGCAGAACGAGAGAAGGGAGATGACGCTAGTGTTAGTAATCTCTTTCCTATCAATTCTGTTATCTGTAATCATTTTTTTCTTCTTTGGCAGTTCTTCCGCTTTACCGTTTGACTGGAAATTGAAGACTCACACCCTGACGAGTTGTGTCACATATTTTGGGTATTAGTTTTTCCCGAGAAAGATCCGTTAGTAGATCCATAATTAGGGTTGTAGAAAACACATTCTGATGAGAGTTTATAAATCTAAATTTCATGGTGCATTGCTAGGAGGAGAGGATGAGTGCTATGTGTTTTGAGATAATTAACTGTACTACAACTCATGCCATGGGCATCGCTGTTACAGGTAGACCGGTAAATGGTCTGTCTATGACTCAACACATACAAGTCACAAGGAGGCAAGTCGTCGCTTGAATCCATGGAAGTGGTGACTAGAGCAATTGCCCAGGAGAATTTACAAGCACACGACTTCATAATTATAAAAACTGGAATAGAGGTCAAAACAAGCTATCGAATAAGGCTTAGAATACTCGCATTGTATCGCTTCCTTCGTGTCTACTCTAAACTCCCATAAAACTCCCTTTTCTTGACCCAACAACCCTATATCCTCTTGTCGCCTTCCTTGCCAATCTCTGTTGCTGCTTGCTCATAACCATATTCTCGCTTACGTTCTCCACATGCACCAACTCCTTTACGCGTAAAATTTTTCCGGCGACTTCAGGTGAATAGGGAAAGTAAACCGTCTGGAAGCGTCTGTGGAATCCTAGCGCAAGGAGCGTTCGTTGGACTTTTTTGCTGAGGGAAATGCCAGATCGAGTAAGGGTTATTTTGAAATGCGATGAAGATGGAGATGGAGGTGTTGGGGTTGTTGTTGGGGTTTCTGGTGTAGAAAGCGGGATAGATGATCTTGTTGGGGTCGAGGCTAATGTTCGTGAGATGTTGAACCGTGAAATTGGCCGAAAGAAGGTAGAGATAGGTAATTGACGGAAAGTAAGAGAAGTCATATAGTTGACTCTGTTATTTCGGCAGCTTGAGAGGTGCAATAATCAGTAAACGAATAATACATACCTAACGTCCGCCAAAAGCTCGAAGTTTGGCTATGTTATTCTCGCAAGCGGTATCATATAATTTTCAGGTTCTTTGCATTAGAGCCTCTCTCATTTCAAGATAATCCCATTTTAGTTGCGTAATTTACAGAACCACCCTACTATATCCTGAGGCTTGGGTTCCAGACATTCAAATACTGAGGTGCATCATGAACTTGCTTTGCGGTCCCAAAATTACGTAATGCTAGAAAATTCTGCATCACGTGGTTTATTCAGACGAATACTCCGATCACGGAAAACTCTCATCATCTGGCGGGCCAGCTTTCTTCTTTCAACGCTATAGCTCCAAGGCAAGCCCCTCTCCCATATAGTAATGGCGTCCACAAAGACGAACGACGAGCCTCCGCTATTGGAAACGTTGTCCAACCTCGCTCCTGCTTCTCTGTCCAAGTTCGATGCCTTCTCAAAGCTTCCAACAACCTACAAAGCGCGGTCGGAGTCTCGTGGGTTTATGACTATTTTCGTCATGTTCCTGGCCGTTTTTCTCTTGTTGAATGATGTTAGCGAGTTCCTCTGGGGTTGGCCGGATTATGAGTTCAGTCTGGATAGAAACGTCAACCCGAATTTGGAGATCAATTTGGATATGGTTGTTGCTATGCCTTGCGCTTGTACGTAGTTTCACTTATAAATGGCTCTTTTTGAGTGTTCATGGGACTCTAGTTATCTCTATTGACCTAAGAGATGCGATGGGGGATAGACTTTTCTTGAGCGGTTCGCTTAGACGGGAAGGGGTACGTTTCATACATTTCACCACTCGCTCTTATACGCTAAACGAATTTCTTTACGTCCAGAGTTTCTTCGACGCCAACCAAGCTACTGAATTGAAGTAAGATATACTGGTTACAGCGTATCGACGCGTTAAAATGTCTTGACAGGGAACACGCTCAAGCTTTATCCGCCTCTCAAGCTGTTGCACAGTCAAGAAAATCTCGTGGTCTATTTGCTTGGCTCTTCTGGAATAGCAAACCTAGTTTCAAGCCTAGATATAGCCACCAGACAGATGACAATGCCTGTAGGATTACGGGTTCTCTCACAGTGAAGCGTGTTACAGGTATGGGTTATTTCTGGATTGTTCCGCATATCTAATTCTCGACCGCGACAAAGCAAACCTTCATATTACAACTATTGGGCATGGATATACTAGCTACGAACATGTGGATCATACCAGTAAATACTTGCCGGTTTTCATTAAACTCACCTTTCGATACATTTTTTAGAAATGAACCTTTCGCACGTCATCACCGAATTCTCTTTTGGCCCTTTCTTCCCGGAAATTGTCCAGCCATTAGATAATTCCTTCGAGTCGACTGATATACGTACGTTTCTCTTTTGCCACTTTTTACTCTCAGGAATTTATTTCTGTTATGCAGATTTTATTGCATATCAATACTTCCTACACGTCGTCCCTACCACCTACATTGCCCCGCGATCATCCCCATTGCACACAGCCCAATATGGTGTAACGCACTACACACGCGAAGTCTCACATGAGTCTGGCACCCCAGGCATCTTCTTCAAATTCGACCTTGATCCGCTCGCACTCACCATCCATCAACGTACGACGTCTTTCCTGCACCTCCTCATCCGTTGCGTCGGTGTGCTGGGCGGTGTGTTCGTCTGCATGGGTTACGCAATCCGTGTCACGAACAGGGCTGTGGAAGTGGTGAGTGGGAGCGCCGACGGAAGCGGAGGTATCGTCGCAGCAGAGAGTTCGGGTGTGCGTGTGGGTCTCAGAGCGAAATGGGGCGGAGGTGAGCTTCGCTCGCGAGTAGGCAAGTCGGCCATACCACAAGGAAGCGGATGGACTGTCGATGGTGGTCCCTTGTCTGCCTCGTATGCGAGTTATACGGGTACGCCAGTTTCCGGGGGTTTCTCGCCTGCGTTGGGCGGGGGCATGCCTTCTCATTCGCCTTACCTCGCCTCTCCCAACACTGCTTCGCTTTCTCCTTACTCACCCAGGCCCTATTCCCCAAATTTCGCTGCGGGCTCACTATCGCCAGGCATGATCCGCTCCGCCTCGGCTTCTGTGGGTCTTGGACCACCACCACGTTCTGCCATGTCAGCTTCGTTCGGTCCTAGATCCACGAGTGCGTCGTCTTCCGCATTCGGGTTTCCTACTAGCCCCATGCCCACCGCCGCGACGTTTGGGTCATCGGTACTGTCAGAAGCACCAGTCTTGGTTAATGGGCGTGGACATGAGCATGGAGATGTGGATGAGGAAACGCTACCCCGTACGCCTGGTGTTGGCTATGCAACACTCCCTTTGTCGCCTAACCCAGCCGCCATGGATGCGTTTAGGATGACCCCATCCCCTGGGAAGAGAGGACATGGTGAGGCAAAGAAGGAGGAATGATTTCTCAAATGGTTGTCATTTTAGCTTGGGACGAAATGTTTTTTTTCTACGAGTCACATTCTGTAAAGCTTGCATACTGCTGCATTGTTTGCGTTTCGACTTTATTTAATTTGTGTGAGTGTGGGTTGCATAAGTCCAAGGATCGCATTTATGTTCAGCATCGGCCGATGAGACTCGGAGGTATGTGCCGAGCGTGGTGATGATTTCGATAAAAATCCCACACGAAAAAAGTTATACTGCATATAAATTGATCTCCCCAGACATAACCCATCTATTTTGCATGATACCAGCTAGTCTTGAATACTTCCGCATTCGCGACTCACATTTTGTCCATATTGCAACAGTGGCAATGATCTCCAATGCCGAAAAACTTCAATGCCTGCCGGTACATATGCGCATAGAAAGCCATGTACAGAATGCGAAGGAGGAACGGCCTAGTATGTGTTGTTCGGCATTGATGAATATTTCTTGACCATTTGTTGCACAGCATTCAAGTTGAAACTGTTACAGAAACATTGCACGCTCAGAACATGCTTGCGGAATTACGATTGCCGAGAAATGTCAACAATCGCAGCGAGCCTTTTCTTCTCCAGGACTCGTTTTTCAACTTTTCGACGCATTCCCTGGCCTCTTTGTTGAGGAGCAGATTCGTAGGAAGCGGGGAGTTATTTCGAAATCACGGAAAACGAACGCCCTTTTTGTGGAACCTTTAATATCACTTTGCACTTCTGATAATGCCGTTCCTCATTCCACATCACGGCTTTTCGAGTCATTGAAAAGATAAGCAAAAGCCTTTTTAGGGATGACCGCGCGTCATGGTATCTGTAAGTGTTTTGAAAACATTGGC
>QDKV01005137.1_pt1 | contig 29533 bp, 36 predicted proteins | sample 1861101 | NCBI WGS metagenome assembly QDKV01 (sample SAMN04275158, study PRJNA302643) | Fungus metagenome, whole genome shotgun sequencing project. | isolation source: fruitbody | host: Mallocybe terrigena | place: Sweden | collected 2013 | reverse complement strand
ACAGTGAATCTAGTCGTTAAAACCGTCTTACCTTCGCTCCGTGTGACGTAACTACACTAGTGTCACCTCAAGTCACATCTAGTTACATTTCCGTCACAGACACCTTGTTGCAGGAGCATTTCCGGGTCGGGAAGCACGCCTTGCGTGCCTTTCACCCATCTAGCTTACATCTTGCCACCTTAATCAAATATATCAACCAGTCTATTTTACTGTAGCTATTCTCATGATAGCACGAATAATCGTCACACAAAGACATGCAATTGGCGGGTCTTCATAAAAATCATTTTATCACTTTCACGTACTTGTCCCAGCACTCTATGTCGAGCATCAGTGTTCTGCCTCTTTTCCTCTTTCCTTGTCATGCATCATACTTTACTTGCAATTTAGAATTGGTGAATTAGGTACTTTGCTTCACAATTAAATAAAAACCCAGCATCCCAATGACTACTGCTGTGGTCGGTTCCAGAGACGGCAATGCCCAGCCAAGGAGCATGGGATCAATCCCTCCTGATGATCCACAGGCCTTCGTTCAGACTGAAACTCTTCAAACCCATTGAATTGAATTGCCTACCTCTCTTACTTCTCAGGTCGAGTAACGGACCTAATAATCAACATCTGGAGCTAGCCCTAGGTATGGATGGACAAACAAAAAAAGATTTTTCGACGAAACGACCATACGCTCTTCAACGAGCGAAAGGAAAACCTAATAACACTCCTCACTGCCGACTCGGGGGCCAATTCAGGCAATTAGAACTACTCGGTATCAGAAATCAAACGAGTGATAAGATCCTGCATCAGAACGACTGCTGCAAGTTGGTCGTATGGAACCATATGTCTATTTAATCAGGAAAATCAGTCCACATCGCAGACCCAAGAAAAGGAAGAACTAAAGCATACCCAGCGTCATAGACATTGACAAAGGAGGTGTTCCCAGTGGTAAATCCTTGACCACCGGCCGACCTCCCCTGCAACTTCAGCGTTTTCGATGTGGTCACCCAGGGAATTGGCTTTGCGTTGTTGAATTCGGCTCGGAATCGGGTTGGGAGTTGGTCCACCCAATGTTCATTGTCCTACTCTGGAAGATTCAAGGACGTTTCGGAACGCACCATGTGGTTGCACATCATATCTTAAAAGAAAACATGAACAGTCCGCAAGAATTGCATAAAAAAGAAGAGACGCACCAGTATTGCCCGGGCCTGCGTAGAACAACAACCGCACACCACCATCGACTAATTCAAAGAGGAGAACAGCACCATTGTGCATCGAATGACCTTTGATATTTGAACGCCTTGTTTACTTCCGTGTTGCAAGGTTCACGCCCAAAACCACTTTGTGGACGATTGTTCATCCAAGCATCAATCCAGTGACTGCAACAAAACAGTCTGTCGACGTCCTCGGAAGTCGCATTTCAGGCCTCAGGTTGGTTGAGACCCGTTTCTAAAGAGGTTTGTGAGAGTATGAATGGATTTCGCATCGAGAAAACTAACCCATGAGTGGGCCCATAATCTGGGATTCACAGTAGACGGCAGTGGACAAGCATGCAAGCCTTGAGTTGGTATTGTAGCACATCTTTATCAACCTGACAAGTGCATTTTGGACCTGAAATATCAAAGCTACCATCATCAACTGAGTTTTCAAGTGACCTTTCAAGAGCATGGGAGCAATACATGCAAGGTTGTAAAACGAGGAAGTCGTGGGACCGAGTGTCGCAGGTATGTTCCCAAACGTCTCACGCTCTTACTGCTCTTAAACGAGTCAACATTTTGTAATTGTTGGCGCAAGCCAACTTAGACGATAACTGCAACGCGCCTGAGCTCATATATGCTTTTTAAATACACATCATAACTTTTTTTTAAAAATACATCTTCGACTGAAGGAAATTTAAGAAGTATTTAAACAGCAAAAAAGAAAGGAAATCCCCGTCGTTCTGACATTGGGTGGCGGAGGGGATGGGCCTTCCGTCTTCGTGTTTCGATCGAGCGAGGGAGGGAGGTGTCAAGTGGCAGCCAAAAAAGCCCCATCTCACGTTTCGAGCGAGCGAGCAAGGGTGGTTGTAGCCAAAAAGCCCCTCAGTGTGGTGGGTCTCGTGGTGGCCGAAGGAATGCAACAAGAGAGGCTGTAGATGTCGAGAGTGATTGTAGTCAAGTAAGCACCTCCGTCTCGCGTTCGAGCTAGGGAGGGGCGGTGTGTCGAGAGGAGTTTAGATGTCCGGATAGCCAAAAAAAAAGTCCCTCCGTCGGCCAAAAAGGGGCCTCCGTCTCGCGTTTCGAGAAAGGGAGGGGTCAACAGAGGGTGGTGGTCGGCAAAGAGCCTTCCATGAACTGCAAGAACATTATTCTCAGAAACGCCGTCCGATGGAATAGCACAAGACTCTTACCAGAACTGCGGGGATCCTCCAATTGCTAACCATGTTAAGCGTAAATGCCTTGGTCTCGAAGTCACTGGATAGGCGTATTTGAACCCAGAGAGCTTGGTAACGAGCGCATCGAGTTCTTCGACCTTGTCATGGTCGCTGTCAAAGAGAGCCAAGAAGCTGGCTTGCGTTTCAGTGGTGCCTTTGACACCTCTGAACCCGAGGTCCTGTCTCGCCCGTTTGAGATTTCGTCTATCACAAAGCAATTCCTGTGACAGATCAATTGAGCTTTTTGTTGACTGATTCACAGATCCAGACCGACCTGCGGCCATAAAGTAGTTCGTTTTCCCACTGTCAACAGTTGCACAGGTTGATAATGGGTGAATCCGAGAGTGGGCAGGTCTCTGTATTGTGTGGCGAAAACTGAGGCGAGAGATCAGGACACCCAATGAGCGTATGAGATACTCGAGTCCTTCGCATCATTTTTTGTAACAGCCAAAACGCAGATACAAACGCACTCAGCAACATAACACGAAGTTGCGCCTAAGTGGATGATGCCTGCGGCGGCAGGAGCAACCTGTCCAAATGTGTGGACATGCGCCATAACGTCATGTCGCCGTTTCTTCTCTTCGATAGCTGCAATTTCGAATTGTTCAGGAGTGAGGTTCTTTGAGAAATTCAGTATCTAGTATCCTCGTTGAAGAAGGTTATATTTAAACACACCAAGTTGGCCCTCATTTGCCCGATCGCCTCGTCTGAGATCGGGGAGGTTCAACCAAAGTTTCCTCTATGTGTAAAATCGGTTCTGGTATGTCGGTGAATTGAAAGTTATAAAACGAACGAGAGGCGACATTACTACTGCCATTTCTTTACTGGCATAGCGGCTGTTCTTGGCAAGCGATGTTAATGAGAGTACCTAAACCAACCTGGACAACAGCGTCTGATAAATTTCAAAGAAATCGATGATGAGATGATAGAGATGAGAAAGCATCGAAGGGAATTCCATCAAATAGGTCACTGACAAGGAAACACGACGTACGAACTCCTTGTCCTCACTCAGGATAGACAGGTCGGCTGGAGCATTATAATAAGCCAACTGGGTCGGGAGAAGTTAATATGATGATTAAGTTAATGAGAAAATCAACGAACCTTGTGCAGCAGATAGGCACGTCGGCTCCCCAACCCTCGCCGCTTCCTTCTCTGCCTATTGTCATATCCCAACGTTGTGGTGGTGGTGTTTAGAAGGGTTGGTTGTTGGCACAAAACATTTCGAGCGAGACGGAGGCTGGGTGGTGGTTGCCGATCCAGAAAAAGCACGGGTTGAGGTTGTGACGATTTGTGACTTGGTGACACTGCTGACTTTTGATCTCAGCTCATGCACTGGCAATTCAACCGAGTTTGCTGCTTACTACTCGTACTCTATGCCTGTGACGACAACACCCTGAGTCCAGAGTACGTATTTCCTCTAAGAGCTGAGTGCCCCGGAATTCGCTACCGGGAACTGTATTCGCCAAATCTTGGCCACAACTTCAAGCACAACTTGGCCAAATCATTGGTCCTTCGGATCTGATTAATTTAAAGGTCGTTTTCCGATGGGGACATGGCGATAAGCTGGATTTGTCAAAACGAGGTTAGTCCCGTTATTGTGATCCCCAGTGTTCTCCAAACGATGGTCGATATCCCTAGCACGCTTGGTGCTCTCTTCAGTGGTTTCGTGGCAGCAGTGTAAGTTCGAACTTACACTCATCTACCCGATTTAGATTCTCCGGAGTCGTATGCTCTCAAATGTTTGCCTACTTCAAGAACTATCCGAGTGATCCGTCACTCTAAAGGGTATTGGTGAGTTTTCTTCTTCTGATCAGTTGGGTCGGACTGACCCGCCAACTTTAGGCTGGTGTTGTGCTGTGCTTCTTGTTATACAAGAACACGAAGGATCACACAAGGTGATCGTTTCTCTAATCTCCCTTTCTCCAACTTACTGACGAGATGCAGTAGAAACCACATTCTCGACATTCGACTCCCTTATCAAGGCGAATTCCAAACACTCACCTGGACGGATTGCGGCCGCACGTTTAAAGGAACATGCTGGCAAGATAGTTAATGCATGGAAACTTATACAGCAGGGCTGCGAAAATTGTCCGAAGAGTGAGAACGTATGGCTGGACGCTGCCAGGTTATATGTAAGTGATTCCACATTTCTCATCACCTGAATTAATTTTTTGACATAGAATAACGACGACGCGAAAGTCATCCTTGCGAACGCTGTTCAACATGTCAGTCAGAGAGTTAAAATTTGGCTAGCGGCGGCTGATCTGGAACAGGACGTCAAGGCCAGAAAGCAGGTTCTACGAAAAGGTACGTCTATGTTTGCTTTTTTGAAATGTTGTCTGAGGAAACACCAGCCTTGGAACATAGCCCCAATTATGTTTGCTTGTGGAAAGAGATGGTCAATCTCGAAACATCGCTGATCGACGCTCGTATCCTACTGCCTCGTGCTGTTGAAGTAATTCCACTCTCTGTTGAACTTTGGCTTGCCCTAGCTCGACTTGAAACACCAGACAAGGCCAAATCTGTGCTCAACAAAGCTCGCAAAGCTGTCCCTACTTCACATGAAATTTGGATCGCTGCTGGGCACCTACTCGAACAGGAAGCCTCCCTTCCGTCGAAATCGTCTGCACAGTAGGCCAACCCTCTTTCCAACCTCTTTCTTCCCAAATCGGGGGCCAATTCGAAGAAATGGGATGTTAGATTTCTGTGGTCGACTTGGGGCTTACATAGGTGACTGATATAATTTACAAGTGATGCAAAATATACCGCACAACATAGATGCGAAGACCGCCCAAACCATTCGACGCCACATTCCATCGCTTCCTCCACCCAGTTCAAGCTTACGCCTTGCCTCCTCCAACTCTGCACAGCTCCTCCAACCAGGACAGGCGTGATTCAGCGACGAATGTGAGAAGTCGATAATACAAACCCTAGAACCGCAACGCACAACATTGCGAGGTTCAAAATCCCCATGATAAATGTTCACCTGATGCAATTTGCACAACAACGTAAATAACCTCTTCCTGCATGTATCCATGAGTATCTTCAATAGATCAGCTTGTGCCGTCGTACCTTGTCCACCATGACAATTCTTTGAAACTCGTTTGAGTGTGAGCTAAAGACTCTCCTTCATCAGAGATAATGATTGCAGTACCACCAGGCCACGCATAGAGGCCAAAGTATCGTGGAATAAACGAAAGGTCTTTGTCTTTCAGGTGCTCATAAACTTGCTTCTCAACCAGTAATCCCCGTTCCGACCGCAACCTCTCTTGACGGTCTGTGAGCGAAAACTTGACGACTAGTCTTGCATGGCTTGACTTGTAGACCACTGCCGTACCACTGGGCCCCCATAGCTGATCGAGAAAAATAAGGGGAAAATGGGTATCATGATTCCAGTCCGTAACGGTTCCGACGAGGGAGAGAATTTGAAGAGTGGAACCAGGACCTTGTATTCCAACCAGTGGTTCTTCCTAACACGCCAGTCAGTTACATCCAAGTCAGACAAGGCCATCGGAGAGTAACAAACCGGCTGAAGCCTCCTGGAGTATTTACTCCCGTCATTCCGTCTCCCCAACCCATCAGGCAATGCTGGAGGCGGATGCTGTATCCTAACGCCAAGTTTCTCTTGCAACATCGTCCTCGCTGCAGCATCGTGCGTGCTGAGCAGCATGTACACGATGGCGCTGCATACTGGCAACTTTCTAGTAGCATCAACATCAGGGCCGTCATCCTTGTGGTAGATTGACAAGATGCCTGAGCAAAAAATCGCGATTCGTTGCTTATCGTTCGCATCTGCGGTGTACGTGAGGAAGAGGATCATGTACGAATCTCCGCCAAATATAATGGACCAGCTGGGCCTGTCCGCTTCGTCTTGATTCATAGCGTGGTATGCGATCTTCCCAAACCGGAAGTTAATACCAACGATAGAAGAAGTACACGACTTGTACAAGACGCACCTTTGCCAGTATAGCTTCGACTCCTTCCCAAGATTGCTGTCCCACATTTCTGAAATAGGAATCGCCGTGTTGGAGTGCGTTCAACAGATCCCCCATATGCCTTCTAAATACCGGAAGTGCTTTGTCTTCCCACAGGATCGCCACTTTCTCGTTGACAGAGTACGTGCGATCGCTTTTCACTGCTCCGTCATTAGTACGAACTTGACTATCGCTAATGGAGACCTCTCCCGTTAAATCTCTATATGCAGCACACACGGGATCGGCTAAGTGCACTGCCAGTTCAGTTACCGAAGGTTCTTTATCATGTTGATGCCCGGAGACATGGAACCTGTGCCTCTCGCAGAAATCCTGCAGAGTACCATAGTTTCGGACCAAACGATTGCTTGCGGGAGCATTTGCAACTTGCTTGTACTTGTCGCTAGATAGAAGTTCTGAGAGAAGTCCGTGAATCTTGCATGGTAGCTCGGAATCCAGTGAGATCTGGAAGGGGATACGGTCGGGGAGATGCAGAGGGGGAGAAAAGGTGTGAGTAGCAGTTGAGGGTACAGTGTCATCTTCGACAGTGTGAATAGGGGGAATATGGGCTTCTGGGAACGCTTGCGGGATGAGATACAATCGTAGAGTCATCATGCGCTGCCACGTGTGACGGATAGGCTTGCGTCACACCTTTATAACCTTTTGCTGTGGGTTGCTTGTGGGTAACCGGAATCTACCCAGCAATGGAGGAAAGAGTGCAAATGTGAGTTCGTCTATGTCCTTCGGTTCTATCTAATGTTGTTTTTTGTTTGGACCTTCTAATGTCGTTGCCTTACCCTGCGACCGGTAAGTAAGACCAAAAGATCGGTAATTTTTATTGTAACACTCAGACAATTAAAGCGAGCATACAAACATCCAGACTGTTGCAGGAGAAAAGGTGGTCAGGCCAGTAAAGGCGAGTTCCCCCATACATTTTGTCCTTTGGTCATACTCCTGAGAACATCCTACCGAAAAGCAACAACAGACGAGTGGCCCATGTATTTGTAGACGAACCATTGTTCCCCACAGCGGTATCTTTGCGACTCGGAGGTGAGAATAATGGACGAATTTCCGCTTGGTGATAGTCCATCGTGTCGTCGTCCTTTTGATGCTTTCCACTGTTCCTCTGCAGGCCGTCGCTTGCGGTACTGTCTTTGCATCTTGTCCTGCCGTTTCTCCGGAACTCAGCCACTTGCCCGTAACCTCCATAACCTCTGCTTCTCTTCGACTGATTTCCACTCGCACATTCTCATCCGATGAATCTCCCATCTGTTCCAACTCTTGCCTTCAATGCCAGTTCATCTTGTTTTTTGAGTAGTGGACTGTTGGGTATAAAATAGGAGGTGTGCAGTTGTGCAAGGTACGCCAACACTCGTATTTTGATTTCTATGTACTAACTACCCATCTCTAGCAGCGATCCCCTCGATCGCAAGCTTTGGTGTCCTGAAGACGGGCACAGCTCGTTTTAAGAAAGTGGTCTCGGAACTCGGCGGTTGAGGACCCTCATCATGGTCGCGTTTGTTCCTTACAATGCGGTCGGGATAGATTCTCCTCGTTATGTGTTACGTCATTGGCGTCAAGATTTCGAGGTGCGGCGACTATACTACGAAACTAAGGTCCACAAATGCAAGGAAGGATTTTTCCCCCATCCATTATCACTTTCGCGACGATGACCTTGATTTCGAGACTTCGACGCGTATGTGCACCTCTACTCTGTCGTTCCTTTCTCAACCCACCGAGGTAGCCCGGTGATTGCTTTATTGATCTTTTTAATACAGCATCCCCGTGCCATTTCTTTTTGGCTGAAGAAGAGTGCTGATGAGCAAGGTACGCCGACGGCTGTATTTTGATTTCTATTATACTAACTACCCATCTCTAGCAGCAACTCGAGCTTTTACCTCCTCAAGCCGGGTACACCCATCAAATGCGAGCAGTTGAGGGGAAATCGGCGGTTGAGGGTCAGACCCTCGTTGTGTTGTGTTCCTTGCGATCGTCATCGAGGATGGATTCGAGGATGGATTCTTGATGTCTGGAGGCGACGGTCGTTTCTACGCCAATCACTTTCTGAGTAGACCCTTTCTTGTGAAAGGGAGATTCTCATTAGCACATGCATGAACTCTGTACGAAATATATATTGTGTCTACAGCTCCTCCATCTGTCAACTAGTAATATCACTATTTTCCCTCGAGTCCACTAGCGGACTCGGGAAGCAATATTGCGGGAGGCCGATGGCTCACGGACGACCTGTATCTGCAGAAACTTGGGCAGCTTTGAGGAAGAAGGAGATGGAACGGGCGAGGATGGCTGCATTTGGTGTGAATCATTCATCTCCTGCGTGCTGGTGATCAAGATGAGTCTCGGGAAAGAAGGAGCACAACCCACCTCGACTGTTCAATTTCCAGATGAAATTTGCCGTCTTGATGTCCACAAGATACTGGTAGTCTTCAAGGCCCTCTAGTTGTCGTCATCGTCAGCCTGTGTTGATTAGACATTCGTTGGATGACCAGAGGTTGGATGGGCGGTAGAAGCTCGGCCGATTCAAATGCGCGGGTTCGGTAAAATGGTTAGCAGACGACTCAGTTCGTATTATTCTATAGCAATGTGAAACATAAGAAAAGACGAAGAATTGGCCAAGACACAAAGGAAACTTACTAGGATACTACTCAATTGTGCAGACTTGGGCCAGATGAACAGGGAAATCAATAGGTGCTTCCCATGTGCTAAATAAATTCATAATGTAAGAAAAGGTGAAGACAAGGCCGAGGTATGAAGGAACTTACCAGAATTAACCACACACCAAAAACGGATATCCATAGTATGACCAGGAGTGGGGGCTTGGAGGTAAGTGGCGGTTGCTGAGAAAGAACGACCACCTCTGGCTAAATATAGAACAACCTCTGAGTCGTCCGACGTTCCTCTGCCACAATCTGTTCTCAATTCAAATATTTTCGCAGGCAGGGACGTTGCCTTTATTGTTTCATACCTATCCAACGGTGTCGACCGAACCTTGACATGAATCCGTCCAGACAGAACCCTTCCTTGATTGAGAATCGAAATCTGGTGGATGCTTCGGTCACCAACTCGGTAAGTAAGGCTTCTGTTTCCTTGATAGGTATGTGTACTATCAGTTCCAAAGAACTCATTTCAACACGTAGATGGCCACCTTGAGTGACTGCCACGTTCTTGAGTAATCGTGAAGCGGGATTTGGGCGTGGGGGTGAATGATTAATCTACAGCAGAATGTGTTTCAGTGAGTACGTGCTCTGTTTCCGTGATCAATACGTGTACTAACACCTCCAAAGGGACCGATTTCAATACATGAATAACCGCCGTGAACAACTGCTGCGTTCTCAGATAATCGCAAGGCGGATGAATGTATCTCGCTAAGTACGTACTCTGTCGGAACTATCCACGTCCAATTTCGACTTTGGAATGGCAGGTGTTTCCAGACCTCCAGCTAAGTTTGCCCATATCTTACTCAATTCTCACATGTTGAGCTTGCAACAGAAACCGTTTTTGGACCCATACTCTCTCACTATGCTCAATTTGTCCAACCTATCCGCGTTCAATTTTGATAGGGACGGGCAGGTTGCACACCACCAGGTAAGTTTTGATGTATCTTAGTCACCACTTTAGCTCATTCTAACTCGCAACAGGATCTGATTTTGGACTACTATCGTCGTACCATGCTCGATTTGTCCGCCTTCAATTTCGACTTGGAGGTGACAGACCAACTTTGTCCTACATTTATTGCTTCTCAGGTTCACTAGCGAACCCGGACGCAAATATGGATAGGATAGTGACGGCGGTGGTTGCGCCTTTGTGCTCAACCTCAGAAAATGTACGTTACTCTAAATATCATAATGAACTCACATAAATGTCTCTTCGTACATTCTTCGCACTACCTTTCGATCTAAGAACCACCTACTCCTTTTCCCATCTCCTTAGGACCTTCGCTTTGCAATGTTCGTTACTGTAATGTCCTGCCATTTCTGAACAAGTTATGTTCCTCTCTAATCGAGCTCGATTTTCACATTGAATACTTAGATATTATTTTTGTCCAATAATATTCTTATGGTTTGTGGAGAATCTCTTTGGAAGCGAATGATCATTCAGTGTGAATAAGACGAGCCAGACAAGTAAGTTATAAAAATGCAACAATCAAGTAAAATCTCGAGGGGTTCTTCCACCAAGTTCTTCTGCTGAGCTTGGTATAGTTTCCCAACTCCCGGGGCAGGAATCGAGCTTTCCTTTCTGCCGATGTAACCCAAGTTCACATTCTTCATCCTCTGAAGAACTGACAATATGCGGCCAGCGACATGAGAGTATGCGCCTTGATTTCGTGGTTCCTCTTGCAATCACATATACTCTGTTGCATTTGGATAGAGACGCAATGTTTCCTCGAGTTCCTTGAATGGGAAAGGCGCGAGCTCGTCGATTCTGACCAAGGCAACTTTATCGACTGGCGCTCCTTGAGAACCTCGTAGTAAAGCTTTCCGGAGAGGAGAACCACATGCGTTGCTGCGAGATTATCTGTCAAGGGATCCATAAGAATGGGCTGGAATCGAGTCCCTATCTCTATATCGCTTATGGCAGACGCAGCCTAATGCTATACATAAGAAAGAAAAATGTAAATAAAACACTGACCCGACGTACCAGTGACCGCAGAAGTCCCTTGGGAGAGGCAATGATCAATGGCTTTCTACCTATTTTGCTTCTCGGGGACGACCCTTGGACTGCCCAAGTTAGCCCTTTCCGGCTAACGACTCGACTGCTGAGCTGAGTTGCGTGAGGCAAGAGGAAAGTTCTGTCAGAGGTTCGAAGGTGTGGAGGGGAAAGGGCAAGGAAGGAGAGGCGGCGAGGGCAAGGTCTGTGGATGAGAGCGACCAGGAAGACATCGATTGATCGAGAAGCCAAAGCAGGCGAGGACTCGGTGAGGATACAATTAGAGGACGCCGGGACCAGATACGGGTGGTATGTTTAATGTGGAACGACGTCCTTGAATCGCAGACAGAAAGCCATTTCCTATGTGACGAGTTTCATATCTAGTTGATTTAGTGAAATGTGAGTCGTTCTGTGCCAATCGGTTTGACAAGCTTCGTATGGATTGGTTATGCAGAGGCTGCGACGAACCAGCGGGTTGGGATCCCTCAAAGAATAGTCTTGCCCGGCAGACCGTGTGGAGAGGTGGCCGTTGACGATCCCATTCGCTTTGCTAAGTGAGGACGTGAAAAGACGACGAAGGTTCGAGCGGGCCTCCAGCTTTGAGTGTGTATTAATATTGTTCGGGTTTGAATTAGGAGGGATTTACGACTTGTTTTGTTTTCAGAGAGGATCGAAGTGCAGAAACAGCGGTTCGGACTCGAGAAACAATAGAAGTTGTAAAAAAAAGAAGCAGCAGCAGTAAATACGATGGGAACGGAAAGCTGGAACATACGTTGCGAAGAAGGAGTTGGCGTAAACTACAGAAATGTCAGTACCGTACAATTATAACGCTCGTGGTGCTCACATTTACTGATAACGAAATTTAATCCCATGAAGACGAGGTTACGCTTATTCGTTACGAGGAACATCAGCCGAGAGAACGTTGACAAAGAAGGGCATGGATGATGGACGAACGCAAATAAGGGAAGTAAACGCGACAATACTAAGGGATTACTGGATTAGATAAAAACCGAGGTAGGTGATTGTGACGTACTATACCGTATCTAGCTCGTTTGATATTACCAATCTCGGCATCTGACTTGATGATGAATCCTTCAAGAGAAATACTTCAGTTCAGGACGGAATAGACATTAGCAGAGGGACCGACCAGATCGAGCTTGAGTGACAAAATTTTATCACCCAAAGGTCCACCGGAGTAGTACTCCTGTGTGATTTAAGGTGACTAGGATTTGAACGACACCAAAAGGAGAATATCCGCAGAATGTAAAAAGGGCGAACATACCTTCATCGACTTGTCTCCGTGCCTGGTTGGTAAAACAGATAGAATCAGTTATAAATTAAAAAAGAGAAATGAATAACGGGCGCACCTTGCACGCCCACGCCGTTCCTTTCTAAAGCTCGGCGCTCTCCAGGGATGGTTGTCGAGTTGTGGTGATCAAAGTCATGTTGACTCGGAGACGAGTTCATATGAAGGAGGAGTACTCCGTATTGAAATTGAAGAAATCGACACTGGAGTACTACTCCAGTGTCGTTTGGAATTCATGGATGAAGTCGAAGAGGGTTTGATCGGATCAAGCTACCGGACCGGAGCTTCCGTTCAGTTTGTTCTTCTTCAAGTTCATGTCGACCCTGGCAGCGCCGCGTCCCCTCCCTCTTCCCTCTTCTCTGTTTCTTCAATTGCAATACTCCCTCATCTGCACTCGTCTCCGAGTCAACATGACTTTGATCACTACAACTCGACAACCATCCCTGGCGAGCTTTAGAAAGGAACGGCGTGGGCATGCAGGGTGCGCTGACTATTTCTTCTTTCACTCTCCGCTTTGAAGCTAATACTTTCATCTAACACAGTTATAGATGAACGTGACAGGGGATCGCACTCCCCGTCGTCCTCTCCCTTTTCCACATGGCGCCACAACGAAAATAGATGGGGCTAACGAGGACGTGTACTGCACGGTCTACACTCTCCTGGATTCCGAGAAAATGAGGAAGGTATACCCTTGTCGCTTTGTTTTTTCTTTCCATGCATGCCTGATCATCTACGTACAACTTGTTTCTGCCTAACCTATGATCCAAGAGCAGTCACATCGAGGACTTTGATTAGATTAGCGATCGCCATCCTTGAATCCACTGCAAACGCGTCTTCAACGTCAACGCCAACTTAGAAGACGCCCAGGATATCCACCTTGAGTCCTCGGTGAGAACATCTCATATGTCATCCATTTCCTCTTAGTTTGTGTCGTTCTCAATTGCAATAGGATCCGATTATGGTATATTTCAGGCTACGGAAGTTGTTTTTGGAGGAAGACATGCTGGGATGTAGTTTGCATCGACCGAGTCCTTGGTAGGAACATCTTCCATTTCCGGTTCATTTACGTCGTTCTCAATTTCAATAGGTATAAAAGAGCTTACTTTCGACAAGCTCAAAACCTATCCAACTAGTGAGCTCCTCTGCGGCGACCCGGGAAGTAATAGGGATAGGCCGTCGTATCCATCCCCTTTAGTGGTATGTTTTTCTTCTAATACTCCAATTTCCATTACTAACGACAACTCTCGTTAGCGACCACGCGTCTCAGTCACAAAGACAGTTGCGAAGGCCTATCGAGGATAGTACCCTTCATCATCTGCTGCCCTTCCGTGCAACAAGGAGGGTTTTATTCCTCCTCGGTCTTCTTCTGCTGTTTTTCCTTGCTACGTCCGTCTTTTTTGACGACGCCCTTTTTTTTTGATGACGCCCACCTTGTTTCGATTCGCGCCTGCCTTCTTTGATCGATGTCCCTTCTCCATACCGGCTCTCGACCTAACAGGGGAGAACGAGGAACACAGAGAGCAGGGGAGGGGCACGACGGCCCATCCCCTCTAATGGTACGTTTCTCCTAATATTCCAATTTCCATTACTAACAACGATTCTCGATAGCGACCGACACCACTATGCTTTGTACCCACTTCGATCACCATTCTCCATCTGCATGGAGATATGCAGATTTTTGTGAAGACTCGCCAGCAAGACCATCACCCTCGAAGTCGAGTTCTCCACAGTGTGAAGTCCAAGTTTCAAGATAAAGAAGGTATTCCACACGACCAGCAATGCCGTATCTTGTCCACCTCACCTTGTCCACCGCCTTCGTGGCATGCATCGATTTCGACTTGATCCTTCCCTTCGTGTTTGTCATCGTGTACCACGGCATGCGCCCACATCGACCCCATTGCGCATCCCTCCTGACCAGCAACGCCTCATCTTCGCCACCAAGCAGCTTGAAGTTAGCTATACTCTCTCTGATCACCATTCTCCATCTGCGTGGAGGCATGCAGATTGTCATGACCCTCATCTCCACCTCACCTTGTTCTCCGTCTTCGTCGTTGTATGCTTGGATTACCAGCAACGCCTCATCTTCGCTGGCAAACAGCTTGAAGACAGCCATACCCTCTCTGATCACTATGCTCCGTCTGATTATCTCCCTCGAAGTCGAGTCTTCCGATACCATCGACAAACGTCGATCCTCCATCTTGTCCTCTGTCTTCGTCATCGTAAACTTGGATTTTCACCGTTGCCCCTTCAACTTTGCTGGCAAGACCGCCATACCCTCTCTGATCACAATTTTCCGTCTGCCAATCTTCGTGAAGACCCTTGAAGTCGAGTCTTCCGACACCATCGGCAAACATCGACCACCTTGTCCTCCATCGTCGTTGTATGCCTGGTTTCATTTTAAATTTGATCAACTTTATTATTCTGAAGTCGAGCCTTCCGATACCATCGACAAACCGTCGACCCTCCACCTTGTCCACCGTCTTTGTCGCCGTATGCTTTGGTTCTCACCGTTGACCCTTCATCTTTCCTACCTATACTGTTTCTTATGTCCGAGTTCGCTACACTAATTGCCCTGTACTAATTCTATCTAAATAATTGGGCCAAGGAACGCTACGGCGTTCCAGATGGCGATTACTATAGGTCATAGGTCATAGGTCATAGTAATAATGAATCTCTTCACAAAAACACATGGACAAAGTGTGGACCTACGTCATAGTAGTCCCCGTTCCAACCAAATTCTCCTTCCCAACAGCAACATTCTCCGATGATTTACCCGTGCTGCGCTTTGACCACCCTAGAGCAGTTCGTCGGGCAGTGGAAGCAACACGAGGTTGATTATTCATAGACTTTTTCTCATCCTTCACGGTTTTGACAGTGTTTAGCACAAGCGGGAAGAAGGGTTTGTGTACATCGAGCGTCGGGGCGGCAGGAGTATTCGAGCAGACCGGGAGTTCGCAGAGAACCGGAATGGTAGTGGTCGAATTCGACTTGTTGTCTACCTGGATCTGGTCCTTCGTTATATTCGCTGATATCAAGGATTTGGATACGGTTGGAAGGGTAAGGCGAAGGTCGAGAGGAAGTAAAGGATCGAACACGACGCGGGCGAAGTTCAGAGGGCAAAGGGCCATAGCTCTGGACAGAGTGTTTGAGAAGAGCCTGCATTCCTGCAGGGTGATGAGGGGGTTGGAACGCTAGACAAGGTATTATTAGCTAGGGAGAAATAGGACTTTCGAACAGGAATGCAACTCACATTGAAGTGCGAAAATGGAGAATGGAGAATCCATCCAGGTCCTCTTACTCTCCGAAACCGTATTCTCGGCCTCATCGCGTAATGCATAAAACTTTCGTTGCGCAACGATGCCTTGTTCATCATCCCAGACTGACTCCTCCCCTTTCGAATGAATTGACAATGTATCCAAATCGACAACGAAAATCGGTTGACGTCTGGTCGTATCGTCCATTTTTGAAGCAACCGACTTGGAGGGACTTGGTCCGACTTCCTCCTCAATACTAGAGTAGCGTCGACGATGTCCTTTGCCTCTGGCACGAGCATGGGCACGGGGTCTTTCCGTGTTCGATAGAGGATGAGTTGCATTCGCGAGGTGATAGTGAGCTGACTGAGATCGATGCTTGATTGGGACCCCTCAGAAATCGACGAGGAAGAGAGAGGTGGAGTACCTGCACCTGAGCTTGAAGTGCAGGTGCTTGAACGGGATCTGGCCGGCAGGGGACCAGTGAAAACACGCATGCAGACTACAAAAATTCATCAGCACTGATGGCGGCAACAAAAACTCTATAAAAAAAACTCACAACCAGATGTATCTTCTCCATCAGCAACAAAACAACTGTCCTCCAAGCTCTGGCGTTCCAACAACCCTTGCTGCGCCTTTATCATTCTCGGGTCTCCGAATTGGAACGACGATGCAATGGATGGTTTTTCGACGATACGAGCCTTGTTGGGTGATTCATGCCATTCCACGTTCCTGAACGGCCGAGTATTTACGCTTCTCAATGCGAACGCACGGGGATGCGTCCATCAAAGATACAATAGAGCGGCGACGGACATGTCCCCCACCTAGCATCTACAACAAGTCATCAGTACAACTCGTAAGCAACATGGTTCACACTCACAGATATCATAGTATTGTCCTCGTGCACAGGGCCATGACTACTGTTCAAGCTAAGAACCGACAATGGGCGGAATTTATTAGGAGGGAGAAGTCCATATCGTGGACGGGAACCGCCAGGTTACCTTGCGCTCGTAACCAGCCTGATAACGTGATCCGACTTCAACCAATCTACCTTACGACCCTCCACTATCGACTCGGACATTGACAATGTCAAGGAAAAGGTCCAGGACAAGGAAGGTACGTACAATGTTTTCCATGTAGAGTCTAGAGATTATGAACTCATTGCATAGTGAACAGCCGTTCGTTCTCGGCCTCCGTGGCTGCGTTGACGGGCAAGACCATCACTCTCATATAGAGGTCGAGTCCTCTGAAACTATTGACAATGTCAAGGCCAACATTCAAGACAAGGAAGGGTGAGTTGTTTTTCTTCCTTTAACATGATACTCATTGTTGCATATCTCATTTTCGCCAGCAAGCAACTAGGGGGTGGCCGTACTCTCTCTGACTACAGTTCTCCGATTGACCTCGGCCTCTGTGGCGGTATGCAAATATCCGTCAAGACACACACTAGCAAGGCGATTGCCCTAGAGGTTGAGTCCTCCGACACCATCGACAACACGACACCAAATTCTTCCTGACTGGTATCTCATTTTCGCCAGCAAGCAATTAGAGGATGACCGTACTCTCTAACTACATTATCCACAGGGAGTTAACCCTTCATCTTGTCCTCCGCCTCTGTGGTGGACACTCACTGGCAAGACGAGATCGACACCTTTGGCAATACGTTACCGAAGGCAACTCCACTTGACCAACGTTTTATTTTCGCCAGCAAGCAACTAGAGGGCGGCCGTACTCTCTCTGACTACATTATCCTCAGGCCGTTGACCCTTCATCCCATCCTCCGCCTCCATGGTGGTATGCAGATATTCATCAAGACGCTCACTGGCAAGTATATCACGTTGGGGGTCGAGTCCTCGGACACGTCACACTATCTACAAAAGATTCAAGACAAATAGGATATTCCACCCGACCAGCAGTGTCTTATCTTCGCCGGTAGTCTGACTACACATTCAAAAGGAGTCAACTGGAAGTTTTCAGGAACAAATCGAGCTGGTGCCAATACCGATTTTGCTGGAAAAACCTGTGACGCATTTGCTCACTTTGCGTTGATCGACTCTGGTCTCGAGTTTGTTCCAACCGACATTCAGGGTATGTAGCCTCTGATGTGCTACATTGAAATCTCATCTCTGATCTCACTTAAGGAATTGACACAAACACCGTTCGAAACGGAATTCAAGGCGCAAATGCACTCACTCTCTTTGATCTAATGACGCATAGGTATGTCAATAGTTGGTCTTGATTTTTAGCTACCAGTGTCAGCTCAGTACTCTAGTCATTTGCAGACAATGGGCCTTGGCGATGACGGGCTTGAAGGAATCCGCCGTTTCTGCAAGCAACATAAGTGCAATTCCATTTGCCATAATTTCGATCTCCCGAAACTTTCAACAATAGACCTCGGACAGGCTGGAAGGTTAGAATCTACGACTACTGACAATGGCAAAGGTTTGGAGGAGGGAGAAATTGTGGATAATCAAGCTCAGACTGGATCTAACAAGTATGTCCGGTCATTAGAACTTTAAATACCATAGCAGCTAGCTCAACTATTAATCACTGCAATAAAGATATTGGTTTTATGATAATTTATATATTTAACGACTTGATACGACACTGGACAGTAGCAGAGGAGACCGCAACATTGTGTCTATGCTGGTGATGCCAGTTTGGTTAGACCTGGCGGTTCTCGGACGCCGTAGGAGGTGGGCTCATTGGTGGTGGAAACTCGGAACAGAAGTAAATAACCCAAAACACAGTCTTATCGATATTGCCATTCGCAAACGCTACAGCATTACCAACAACAATTACTGTAGAGAGAGATGCTGCGGCGGAGTATAAGCCTTCTCTTGATCGAACATCGTGGCTGTGGTTGCCGCACCGGCGCCTGAGTTCACTGCCCAACTAAACTTTCCTCCGACCCATCCTCCACCGGACCCGGGGCCTCTCGTCAACCTCTCGTACCATAACCTCGCGGATTCCATCCCACCCATCTTGGTCGTCTTGGTCGTCATTGCTTGCCGAGTCCGCTAGCGGGCTCAAGGGAAAATAGAGATAGGTCTTTAAGAATGCCGACGTTTTTGGTTTTCGGAATCTCGACAGTGAACCCCTTCTTCCAGTTGTCCAGAATGACACAATTGAGCAACAGGAGTTCCGTGGGGTCAGGAGCGGCAATAACTTCTGAAAATGTGAATAAATATAATCAGATAAGCACCTATGGAACGCACCACGTGGTCGTTGTACCAATATGTGGACGTGTTCATCTTCCAGGACCTCACGGAAAATCGAAGAGATCTTGTTCACCGAGTGCAGTTTTCTGTGGCTTTCAACGTCTTCGACTATTAGGTCTCGTGCAATTCTATTCGTGGGGAGAGACACCTTTTAGAAGTAATTGTAAAGCATATTCAACATCGAGTAGTTGATGAATTATCTCACTTGGAATAGTTCGAGATCTTTGGCGTCGACCTGGGCGAGGAGGCGAGCGTTTTTATCCCCCACGGGCGTTATCTTGAATCTTCGCCTTGACACTGTCAATGGTGTCTGAAGGCCGGATCTCCAATATGACGGAGAACGAGGTGGAGAGTCGCTCCTGTAGTCCGAGATACGTACACCCGTCCTCGAGTTGTTTGCTGGAGAGACATTATCGTTGGAATCTTCGCCTTGGCGTTATCGATGGCTCGACCTCCAACGGTACGGAGAACGAGGAGTTCGAGATGGGTACAACCATCCTCGAATTGTTTACTGGCAAGACATTATGGATGGTGACGGGAAACCAAATGGTGAGGAAGAAGATACGTTCGACGAAAAGAATGGGCATTGTCTTGAATCTTCACGTCGACAGTGACCAAAGACAGAATCTCCAACGTGACAGAGTGACGGAGAACAAGGTGATGGAGAGTAGACTCCTGTAGTCATCCTCAAATTGTTTGCCGGCGAGAACCCAAGCACAGATGTACAGGCTGCGAACCGATTTTTGGATTTCGCGTGAGATGGTGGATTTATTGATGTATGTCGTGAGATCTAGAGTGAGCAAGTTGAATTCACATTTGAGCCATCATGACTAGCAGAACATACTGGACGCGTAAAGCTGATCAGGATGCCATTGCCTCGTCGTATTTACAAAGTAGAGGGGATAACACTACATTCGACAACACAGGTAAGCAGGATTTGATTTTGTAGAATAGAACCACCAAAATGGTCGGTCTCAGGTGATGTCGTCTACAGTCGTCATTACAAGGTCAAACAATTGGGCAGAATCTGTGGACTGGTGTAAGTAAACAAAGACATTGGCTGTAAGTTAAAGATTGACTTACTCTGGTGCAAAGAGGTCCAAATTCATCCTAACACACTTCCCCTCGGAATTGATGTCGAATCCGTGACTATTGCTACGCAGTCTTCGAGACGACAAGGAGCGCTGAGGCGAGGTGTACACCTGGTTCAATGCCTAGCGCAAACCACCAATCGAAGGGCGGGTTAATGGAGTGACCATTGATGTGGTTGTCCGGGTTCCAGCTACAACCCAGGAAGCAATATAGATAGGTGCAATTGCGCTCAACATGACTGAACAGAAAAAAGGAGCTCAGGGTTTTGAACAAAGACAGGGAGAAAAACCTTACATTTGGTTTGTTGGGTGTCAGTAGCGCAAGTGTAATGTACGTAGATTTGTTTCGTAGCCACACTCTGACAAACCGGTAGTGTAGTCTGTAAAATAGTCTTCGAGTGGAGAGCGAGGTAGCTTCTCGGCAAAGAGATCGATTTTATTCAGGAACAAGATCTAGTAGAGATGATCAGATAGGAGAATAAGAGGGTGTTGAAATACGATTGAGTGAAGTGTTAAATGGGAAAATTAAAGTACATACTACGACACTCTCGTCCTCGTAGAGCATTTGGTCATCCTCGCTCAAGCTGACCAGGAACACAAGCGCTGTGACGTTCTTGAAGTAGTGGATCCATTTCTTCTGCTCACTCCTTTGACCACCAACATCAAACAGCTCGTACGTCAGCTCTCCGACTTGGAAAGTCGTCTCTGTAATCCCAGTTGGCTTGACACGACTCTTGAGGATATCTTGATCTGTGATGGCGATGCGGTTGTCGAACAAGAGGCGGCTGTCACCACTGATGACCTTCACGGTATTGATAGTCTGATCAACGAAGTTAATAGGAGGTTGAGAAAACGCGATAAAGTGGACAGTTGGCTTACCAGGTCAACGTCAAGGGCTTGATCTCCGTAGACATTGTGTGCAACTGACAGTGTTGTGGAAACACGTTGTTGACATCTATTTACATCGCATCACAATAAATCTGTTGCAGCCTGTTATACGTGACTGAGTCGTTTTCGACAAGAACCCATCGATTACAATGCCGAGACGCTCTACGCCTGCCAGCCAGTTGCAACTCGACATCGAGTTGGTTTGTCACGTTCCGGGATCAATCCGTCGAGAAGATAAACGTGGACTTGTTTGGATAATCTATTATTCTAACCACATCTATCCTTCTCCCGAAGCTGGTGCTGAGGGCGACTTCTACCTCCTTTTGAATCCTCCTACCTTATTTTGGAAAACCAATCGTTGGCAACCATGGTCCTGGAAGACCTACATGACACACCCTTTGTCTGAGGGCTATGTCCTCAACTTCGATCTCCGAGGTCCGGTCTGGACTTTCAACTCCGGTCGTAACTTCGAACCTTGTTTTACGACCTACAGGGAAGCTGTGGTCTTTTTCTTCAACAGTGTGGTGAAGACCAAATCTGACCTTGGATCTGAATCCAAACCGATTATAATTGATTGAGGTACATTTATTTTGCTTTATATTTATTGTCATTTATAGCATTTCTAATAGCTTTTGATTGCGTTATCAACGACGGAGAAGGGCGAAGCGGTTGTAGAGATACTGGAGGAGAGACATGACGCATGGGGCATATCTTGGTGAACTTCCCGCCGTTTTTTGCGATCTATGGTTGTGCTGATAGGGCTATTTAATAGCTTTTGATCGTGCTATCGACAACGCGGCGGTTGTGAAGAAACTGCATGGGAGGGAGAAAATATTGCGCATTTGACATATTTCCGTGAGTTTCTTACCGTTTTTCACGATCTCAGGTTGTCCTGATAAGTATTCTTATTAGGTTTCGTGCTATCAATGACAAGGAACGGTGCATGGGTTATGGAGTTACTGGGGAAGGGGAAAGGGTTAGATGACACATGGGATATATCTCGGTCAGTTTCCCCATTTTCATGTTCTCAGTTTATGCTCACAGGTATGCTCATTAGCTTTCCGTTGCGCTATATACGACAAAAAATGGTGTAGGGGTTGTAGAGGACGAGAAGTTGGAGGTGGTCAATAACATTACCAGGTCTCAGACATTCAGGAGTTGGAAGCTTCGGCGGTTAGTTCTCTGCACCTTTCTTTTGGTCACCACCTGATACTAGACCTATGATAGTGGGCAGTATATGCACCTCTAGGCACCTCAACGTTCATCGACTTCGTGATCGCTGTCGCTGTGTTGCTAACTGGGCAAGAGCAAGGATACCATCACGAGACTTAACTCGAAGATTTCAAAGGCCATTCAGTATACGATGAGCTCCGGTCTATTCACCCGGTATACACCGCATTCTATCCTTGTTTCCCTACGTCTTATCTTATTGTCCGTCTCTTTACTTGCGGCTATGTTTTGGGTGTGTACCATTGCGGTTTAGGTCTCCCACTCGCTAATAGCTTCGTTATAGTATATCCTGCTGTCCAACACGTATATTTGCCTCTCTCGCATTTCTTGTGACAAAACGTCTTTCAAGTTTACGTTGGATCATTCCTCACCATGTTGAACTCGCGGAAACGGACTGAAATTCGATTTATCAAGACAGTGATTAAAATTATATTAAATTACCTTGGTTGTTTGCCGGCAACGATTTGAGTCCTTGCAAAGCCAGTTAAGTCATCAGGCTTTTGGACATCTCAGCCCTGACGGGATGACGGATACCTGATCGTCCAGTCGCGGCCCGCGTTGTGTCCATCTGGTAACAGATCACCGTGTATCAATTTCAAACCTTTCCGCCAATGATATCTTCGCCACCCCGCTGACTACACCCTCGACGACTTTCTCCCCCCCTACTTTCCCTCCTCAGCCTTCTCCCTCATCGACAAAGACAACCTCATAAACCCGTCCATCTGCATCGACCCACAGGACACCCTTTCCACAGTAACCGACCACTGCGACGATGAATCTGACCTTGATCATCAACCCCCCTTCATCACTGCAACAACAAAAACCATCCCATCCATTTCATCCTCCACATCCAACTCTAGCTCTACAAACCGTCTGGAGCTCCCGCTCAGTGAATTCAACACCACGAGGTTGCTTCGATGGCCTTGAAGTGACGAGGATCCAGCAAACAAGGGGAAGTAGAAGACTGTCGGAAAAGTTCAGTTTCTACTCGGCCAATAACGACGAACATTAGATTGGAATCAACAGCAGTTATCTCGCTGGCCGTAGCATTCGTGAAGGAAAACGAGTAGCGGAAGTTAGCTGGCAGCAGGCGAGAGAGAGCGAGGGCTTACTGGAGCAGGAGCATAACCTCTCCTTAGTGCAGCAGATCCAAAGCTACGTGCTCAGGGGGATACTGAGATGTATTGCCGGATATGTGGGGGTCGGGGAACCTTTGGACCTTGCATCACTTGTGGCGTACCTCTCGTCGAGGGGCCGACATGAGTTTCACATTTGTTGGCAGCTTGTCACGGTGTGGATGCCCAAGCGAGAGTATTCTCAGCTGACAGCTGTCCAGACACGACGGTCTCGTAAATTGACCGCAAATTGAGCTAGGAAACTCTACTTACTTCGCAAATTTGACAGGTGGAATAGCTAGGACTTGCCATTTGACGCGCCGGCGCAGATACCGCAACACTGCAAACATGTGAGTCTTAGAATATTGTCAATGGAGATCAAAGTACCTTCCAGGACGTCGAACACGACCTCCAACATCTCCACTTGTTGACAATGAGTACTGTACAAAGTCGATGATTGCAGCCACTTACCTTGTCGTGTGAACACAAAGTCCAAGCTTGAGCTTTTCTATCCCACGGTCGCGGGAGGAGGTGCGCGACAGCGTATGAGCTCTTTTGGGATATCCGAGTCTTCGTCTTCTTTGTATGGTACTCCAGTCCTTGACCCTAGAGGATCTGCTCGCTTTAGTCAGATTTCTCCTGTCCTCAGCTTCTCCCCCTCCTTCGGCCACTCAGAAACTTCTCCTGAATCTTCGGGAGCTTCTTTTGGAGCGGAACTTGCCCTTACCGGAAGACATAGTGAGTCTACATTTCCAATCCAGCCCTGGTTTCTCATCAGAGTCAGTCCCATGCATCTTCCAAGTTCCTCTCCTGTTTCTCTGCCACTGAATGTCAAGTTTTCCCCAACCTTCCTGTGGCTGGTCCTGTCTGTCCTCTTCAAGACCGCATAACCTACTCGGAAACCAATAGAGTTAGGGCTCCTCTCTTTGCCGTTTGCTGTGCCTCGTGTATCAAGCTACAAAACATCTATTCAATACGAGATGGCCACTAGTGCTTGCGTATCTGGGGTTTCATAGCATTGAATTTGACCATTTTCTGTTACTGGGCACAATTATTACCCTTCTATTTTCTGATTCCGTGCCGACGAGCTTACGACGTCTTCCTGCTGCAACATCGCTCAGTGGGTCTCTCGATCCCGACTGACGAAAGGTCTCAAGACTCAACTCGGATATATCATATCAGTGTCTGCAATCACTTCATTGCAACTCGCATTTGACGTTTGCGATCCAGAAACAGGGCTCGAAGCGTAATCTGCTCGGTCTCCATCCGATTTCATATGTCTTTTAAGAATTGGTACATCATTCTGGATCACTGATAGATAATGAAAGCTTTGTATTCTGTGATACGGATTTACTATTTGATGACCCGGAAATGCAGTACTGTACATCTTGTGTTCACGAGCGAGATACATTCGATCCCATTATTATCCTGCTCGTACAGCTTGTATACCTCCGCAATGTGACGAAGCGCAGCAGTTTGGTGCTCGCGAAGACGACGGGAATCTCTTCAAAGTTATCGCGAATTAAATTCTCGAGTTCGATGAGGCGCATAAGGATCGGATCATCCGAAGTTCGTAATCCACGAAGTGGAGGGTCAAGACCAATCATCGAAAAAGAATCAGTCGACACATTATCGGGTGACTGACGCAATGAACTTTAACAGGCTGCGTATCGGCGGAACGTTTCTTGCTAATCGGAAGAACAAGTGGCGCAGGTTGAGCAAGGAATGGCTCAGCATCAACTGACACTGGTCGTGACATGATGTAGGAATAACTCGGCGTTTTCCAGCAGCAGACGAAGGACCCGATTGGAGTGTCTTGCTAGGCGCAGCAGCCGCCTTAGCTTGTACCGGTGTACCTGCATTGCATACCTTACGACTAGTCAGGCACTTTGTTGACTTGACTCCCGTCGAGCAAGAAAGATGGTGAATAACATTTCTCCGGAGCGTCACGGCACCTGTTGCACTAAAAACACATTTGGCACAAGGAGCAAAACAGCAAAACAATAATAAAACGTACCGGCACAGGCCAATGCTCACTCTTTGATGCGTCGAAGGCCGCATAATCCTCGGCTTTCCTCTCTTTCGATGATTTCTTTGACGAATCATCCTTAGCAGGAGCAACATGAGGTTGTTGATCGCGTACCGAGTCGCATATCTTGGACTCGACGGACTTGCGAAACTCATCTTCATCCAATACGTCGTGTCCGGAACCATTGGACTCATCCTCATTGGCGGCAGGCGAACCAGGCGAACCAGGCAATAGGACGAGCACGATGTTTTCGTCTGTACCACCCTCATTGATATAGCGAGCCTCTCCAGTAGCAACAGCCTTCGAAAAATTGTGCCAATGCGATCGTAGTGAGGTGTTCGATGATTGGCCAATGTGTTTTTCGACGCCAGTCATAATCCTCGAAGCAAGGGATCGATGCAGTTCAAAATCTTGGCTACCATCAGCAAGCGAGTATACCATCGTGATCCAGGTGTCCTGAGAGAAGGAGTTGTTAGTTGAGCAAGACATCAAAGTAGCCATTGCAACGTACCAAGCACCTTTCAAACATACTCCACCACTCAGTCGGGAACCATAATCGAGGCCTCTACTCATCGCCTGCGACGCCTCCAGAAATGCCTTCGATTGAGCGATAGTCATAGGCCACCGGCTGGCGAACGTCATCGTTGTGCTTCGAGATGTCCCAGATCGTGGATGTCGTCTACCTTATCCTGATGCCCTTCAGGACTTGAGCCCTAATTGTCTTGGTAAGTTCACTTTGTGTCCCAACTGACAGGTCACAATAAACTAACACATAATCTTATCAGATGTCATTTCTTCACAACCAACTACGCGTTCTTCATCTAAGCAGGCTGAACAACTTCCTCGCAAACGTGGACGGCCCCATACTAAGGAGCTTATCATAGGCCCTAAGCGACCACGCGGCCCCTCGAAAAGTGGCTGATGCAGATGCACCAGGTCGAGGGCGCCCACCGAAAGTCAAAGAATCAGGTGGTGTAGTTGTTGCATTCGGCAACTATGTGAGTCTCTCAACTCGTGCTTTATATTTACGCTTTGCTGACATATATTGCATACCAGCTTATGCCTACGATGTCTTGTCGATCACGGCGCCAGGTCCCGACCAAACCAGCCCAAGATTTGCCACCAACCGCAAGCCACGGCATGATGGATCCATCCTCCACGGCACTGGTACAGGACATCATCCCGAAGAAGATCCAGAGCATGCAGCCGACACTGACGATGACGACAACGACTCAGGAGAGGCTCTGGGTGAGGTGAGAAGAATGACGAAAAAGAACCCTGCAATGATGATGACACACCATCCTCTTCAGACAAACCCCTCCGTGTCCGCCATCTCCCTCCTCCTTGGTTAATGGAGGCCTTCCGAGCATGTGTCAAGCAACTGGAAGTCCGAGATGGTCAAGGACTCCCATCGTTATACGCAAATGCAAGAACCTTCTGGCTTAATCCCCCGTCGTCATACTTCACCCTTCGAAAGGACACTTTATCGCCCTCGGCATTATACAACCCACGGTTTTTCATCTGGGACCCCCAAGCTCTTTTTAAGGACCTTCTGTGCCCTAATTGCAAGAAGGTTCTTCACCGACATAGCGTGATATCCCGTCCACGCCGATGTGTTGACGTGTCGTCAACATTCTGGATCATTGGCTTTCGCTATCGTTGTCGACACTGCCTCAACCCTCGAACACAGAAAATAGGAATTTTACGTGGCGGACCTGGGACCCGCGCATTCTGGCTGCCTTGCCATGTGAACTCGCACCAGAATTTCCTGCAAAACTCAGTCACCGCAGTGCAATGTCGCTGTCCCTTTTCGTTGGATGCGGTCCTGCTTCCTAAATGGGGTGAGTACAAAGCGATTTGCAAGTGCTGTTCGAGTCCAGCATCTCCTCCAATACGACGAGCTCCACCTGCAGTATTTGAACTTTCTTGCAAGTCAAGCTGAACTGCACAGGTGGTCCGAGAGGAAATTCAAGTCATTTCGACCATTTACCGACAGAAGTGATGATGACTTCCATGGCTACATTCCCAGTGCGCAGTGGTTTCGGGATATGTATGACCACTTTATGGAGGAGCATCGCAACGACTTCAACCAACATATGGCGATGCTTACTGCCAATATTTGTGCTATTGATCACAGCCATAAGGTGTGTTTTCTATTTCATCTAGTTTCTTATATTGAATTATCTGCTAGATTACGAAGCAATTGCCCGCGTTTGTGGAGAGCGTGTCTTCAAATGGACTTTTCACGCTAACCAATGTATCGAGCCTATTTCATTGAGAGACGGAGGACGGCAAATGTTCCTCCTTGTTTTCCTCTTCGTTGTTCTCGTACTCATTCTCATTCGTTATCGTTATCGTTATCGTTTTCCTGCTCATTCTCGACTTCATTGGTCTCGAGATCCTGTTCCAGGACATGAGGTGCAGTGCGCAGTAAGGACTGTTAAAACACGTTCCTAAGAACTCTAGATTGTACATCATAAAATCACAACCTTGCAATTAAGTCATAGAGAATAGATAAAAAATCAGGAATGTTATGGAGGGGGGAACAATGGTTAAGCATCAGAAGAAGATTCATCAGAACTGGTATCAGAGGAGAGGGAAGGAAATGAGTCAAAACCAAGTGTATGACACACAGGAGGAACAAGTCGAGGATATGGTAGGTCAACACGGATACCCCGATGGCTGAAGAAAGCAAGGATTGTACCAACTTGGTCGTTTGCCTCAGACCACGTCGTACGGGCTTGCTCAGCAGCATCTTTGAGTGTCTCTAGGAGCAACTCGCACTCCTTCACGCGAAGATCTGCGCTCCGAGATTCTGCAGAGACAACATCCCGCGCTGCTCGGGCAAGAAGAAGAGCGTCCTGGGGATCAAGTTCCGTATAGCTCAGCCCTTTATCTGCGGCACGCATCAGCAACACTATTTCGGCATGCTCTTTCTCCCCTTGAACCTCCTCAGCTAACAGGCGTTTGCGAGAAAGTTGTTTGAAGTCACGTCGTCGTCGAATTTGATATTCCTCAGAGACTAAACGGAGTGTTTTGTCTCGATGGACACATGAAGACTTCTTATTGCGTGCGTTAGAATGGTAGTCTGCAGGATAGAAGAACAGCGTCACCTCGCCCGGTATACGAGTGATAGGGGACTTCAGCAATATAGAAGGCTTGACTTGGATACGTATACTCCGCCCACCCTCTCCTTCCAAGACCATCGGATTATGCAGTAAGGACGGTGACCTAGTCGACATCGTTGATGTTGGAAAGTCCGACGAGCATCGCAACGGATACTTAATAAGCGCACAGCCACATTGGCAAATCAGAAAATTTTCCGTTTCTGTCAACTTTCCTTTCCATTCATCCTATACACTACCCTAGTAGATCCGTGTGCCTCTGATAGCTGTGCTCAGTGTAAAGACCACGGGGAGGTCAGATGGAAAGTCGGTTCCAACATTGTTTCACTTTGACCGCTCCGATTTGGCATTGATATGTTGAAATCCGGATGGGTGGGGTTACTCACGCAGTCATCAGACCGAGACGCGGAGGGCACTACGGAAAAATTCCTGTCAGAATTTGCAGAACGGCATCCGATCTGTATGACACCTGTCCATCAACAGCCAGCTACGGCGGAAGCAACTGATCGTCTATCTTCCTTCACTCCCCCATCATAACAGGCAGCTCATGCGGAGGACCGTCCTTGTCAAATGAATACCTGCAGTATGCAATGGCCTCATTCTGCTGGCGCAATTTTTCCCGAAGGACATGACCTGTTTGGCGCCGTAAGTTGTCATCATTCATTGGTAGTGCTTTTATTCAAATGATCTAGAGTAACGGAAATACTGCAGGACTGTCCGCACACGTAGGCCCGCCGTCTCATTCTGCTGGTGCAATTTTTCCCGAAGGACATGACCTGTTTGGCGTCGTAAGTTGTCATCGTTCATTGGTATTGCTATTATTCAAATGATCTTTCATTCTAGAGCAACGGAAATACCGCGGGACTGTCCGCACACGTAGGCCCGCCGTCTCATTCTGCTGGCGCAATCTTTCCCGAAGGACATGACCTGTTTGGCGCAGTAAGTTGTCATCGTTCATTATTATTGCTTTTATTTAACAGGCATTTCATTCTAGGACAACGGAAATACCGCGGGACTGTTCGCAAACCTAGGCCCGCCGCCTGGAATGCTCTTGCCAGACGAAAGCATGCAATGGCCTCATTCTGCTGGCCCAATCTTTCCTGAAGGACATGACCTGTTTGGCGCAGTAAGTTGTCATCGTTCATTGGTATTGCTTTTATTCAACAGGCATTTCATTCTAGGGCAACGGAAATCCCGCGGGACTGTCCGCACACGTAGGCCCGCCGTCTCATTCTGCTGG
>QDKV01005138.1_pt1 | contig 29551 bp, 31 predicted proteins | sample 1861101 | NCBI WGS metagenome assembly QDKV01 (sample SAMN04275158, study PRJNA302643) | Fungus metagenome, whole genome shotgun sequencing project. | isolation source: fruitbody | host: Mallocybe terrigena | place: Sweden | collected 2013 | reverse complement strand
TCCATTGACCATTCAATTCCCTCGTTTATAGAAGTCACCTGTCTCTTTTACGGCTGGCTAAGAGCCGTAGTATTACGTTGCACTATCATGATGAATGTCTGCCGGCGGAGTGTAGCTCTTTCAATAAAAGTTAGATACACGGATTACATACTCTTAAATTCGAATTTCTCAGAGTGTAAGCCGCACTTCGATCACGGGAAATCTGGCTGTAGAAATTGGACTTACCATGTTGACTATCAAATGTCCGAGTTAAGAAACATCCACATAGTCAAACCTGGTCGTTGCGATTCAGTGAAATGTTGAGACTCCAAGCTCCAATTGAATAGTGGTGAAATCAAGCATCATATTAAATTATTTTCCCAGGTTCACTTGGGAAAAGCATTGATAAAAGTGGACACGACATATGGAATGAGAATGCTTTTAATTATATTATTCGACTCTGAAGTAACTGGCAGAAAATTAACACACCTGAGTATGTCATAACAACGTGGAAAAGAAACTCAGACCAGATTTGGGAGTTTTTTCTGCTGGCGTCTATAATTAGCGCCCAATCTCTTTGCCATTGTGCCTAACAATTTTTTTGCATTCAAGTTCACATCGACTGGGATGAATCACTCATTCTTTACTTTGTATTATATTTTCTGTCAAGGCTTGTTATGCGCCGAACGTATCTTCGGAATCCAGCTATTTCGGGACGTTCCTTCCCAACAAGGCGTATACAACGAGGCTGAAAGGAAATGGAAGAATCTATTACAGTAAAATTATCTTACGATTTTACTCGTAGGTCACGTTTACCAAAAATTTCATGGCGATCAAAGTGCCTGCACATGTTCTGAATTCACAGCACGTCAGGTGGGGCGCAAACGAGCTACTAGAAATACTATCCTTGCGCTCCAACTTTGCTTCAGTTCAAACATATCCAGAAAAAATATAGGGGCTCGGTGTGAACTTGCTTCAAGTTGGTCGCAGGCCTTAATAACAACCTTAACTAATATTAATTACGTTTGGAAAATTGCATTTGTATGTTGGGAAGCCTGAAACGAGCACACAGTGTTCCGTGTCCCAGTTTACAACCAATTTATGGGGTTATACGTATTTCTACCCCATATACTCTAACTCTATATGACTCGTGAGCGCACATTTAGCAACCTCGAATCTGACACTCCATGTTCTACAGTAAGCACTGCCGATTGGTTCGCGGTGCCACAAATGTGGAGACTTTCCCAATATCGTGTGACACAGACCCTTCATGAATATAAATCATAACATGTCCGAACTTCCAGTTTTTTTTTTTTTATCAATTCGCTTCGGGTTCTAGACCGATAAGCAGAACGCCTTCCTTCACTTGAACCGGAGCTTGCAATCTCAAATCTCGTCTCGTGGTCTAACGATTTCAGTTTGTCTTATCGTCCTCTGTAAGTTGTATCATAACAAAGATAACGATTGTAATTTGTGACACCTCCTTTAGCCACAGGCAGACATCCCATGGTCGGGACAAAGACAGCTTCAAGGGGTTAATCACCACGACGCAGGGTGGAACGATCCAATCCCGTTTTCGAGCTTGAGCACACCTGACCAGTGCTATTTCCGTGCCTAATGCTGATCATCTTGCTTTGGTTTCATAGATTCTGCAGCCGTCAACCCAAACGTCCGTGGTTCTTGATCTTATGTTCCGCTTTGTCAAGGGCCATGTTCCCAAGTCTATGTGTTGGTACATGTGCGCACGTACGTGTGTTTGGTGCCATCTTGATCTTATTCACAGAGTGGCAGGCGCAAGTCCGTCCGCCAATATACCCAGAGTTTGTAACAATTCGGTCCGTCAATATACCTTGGAGTTATAAAAAGCCCCGTATCCCGTTTCTAAAAAAAATATCTCATTCAACTCCTTTCCTCGCTTGCTCTGAGCAATATTCAAAGCGCGGATTCTACTAGACAACGATGTCCTCCCCATCTTCATCGTCTTCGGAGGTGTCTACTCCGTCATCGCTCTCTAGTTTCGATCCTCTCGCAGTGCACTTTTTCACCAACTGCTCTGCCGTGCAGAATACTATACAGCCATCCAACCGCAGCATCCCTCACCCATATAGGGCACCAGTCACCAATTTCAACTTATTTCATCCACTAAACACGATTTCACAATCGCCCCCCGGGATGAATGGTCTCCAGACAAATAACACGCCTTCAAAATTCAATGGGTTTCCTTCATCACCTCAACCTGGTATCTTCGTTCCGTATCGCCAGGAGACTCCATCGCCGGAACTCGAGGATATCTTGAGGTCGAATAAAGACAAGAGCTCGCCGAGTCCAAATCGTGCAAGGCTGCGCTCAAATTCTCCAGTTAAGCAGGCCTTTCGTCCGTAGACGTTACAGCGAAAACGAAAGGTACAGGCTCTATTTTCATCGATGCTGCTGCCATTGACCGAGGAGCAAACCTTATTTTAGACTAGTCGGTTATTATGTGGTCTGTCAGACTTCGAACAGTTCGGGACTGAGTCAAAGCATCGACGAATCATTTCCTCTGTATAATTTCATTGACATTCCGTTTGACTTCCAAAGCATTGTAATTGTACTTTCAACTCACAACATACCATATTCTTTTGTGGAGCTCTTCACTTATTACGCCCGATATTTGTTGTTCTTCAGTCATATCTATAATTGGAAACTCTCTGGCAACCCTTTCACTAAGTACTGGCAGAACCTTCGCGGCATCGTTGACTTCGGGCAAAAGGGGATCGAATATTGATCATTGTTTCATGACTTCATCGTTCACTAAATTGGACAGAATTGTGATCATCGCAGGTGCTGGAATTATGAATACAGTGCAACCCAAGTTGATAAGTATGGTACAATATGGGGAATATACAGGATGATGTGCAAAAGTTATATCTGAGGGACTAGAGTCCTGGCCCAACTGATGAAAAATTCGAGTCGACTTTGTCCACGTAGCAGAGGATGTTCCTGGAACGATTGGAGAACCTCTCCACAGAATTCACTATATTTCACGACTTTTTCCGCCTCCCCAGATTTTTGCATGAGAACCTAGTATATCATCAATGTAAGTTTGGACTGTTCCAGTGTTAAAGGGAATTCACTGACAGACCGAACGCGGCGCATCCGCGAGAACATCTTGTGACAAGAGTCTACGTAAGCAAATTTGGTTTCCATGTTTGATGCGTCTCGGTGGTTGAGATGACGTTCAACATTGTCGAAAATCACTGCCAGGTGGTCAATATAATATCGAAGACAGGAGACAGAAATTTACCTCGAATCAAAGGAAGCCTCAGTTCCGCGAATTGTTGCGTTGAAAATTCATAATCACCAGAAACTTGACTGCGAGATGGTAAGCAGGTTGTTGTACCTGCAAACAAGGGATGCCGAAGACAATCGATAGAGAGAAGATAGGAGACATATTGATTCTCGAGGCTGAGCGTGTCCGATACAAGAGCACAGAAAAATACCTCAAGTGCACGATTCATGTATGTCTATACATAGACGTTTTAATGGATGGAGGCCGAGGTCATGGTCGGGCTCACCGGATATGCCATCGGATCGAGTTTAAGTAGTTGGAACATAATGCTCAAATTGACACGATAGAACCACGAATCATCGATATCGCCATCCCCTCTTTGAACCTTTTCATTGCCAATTTTGATGACATCGTCCAGAAGATTGATAGGGCTACTCCACTAGTGGTATGATAAAACCAGCAAGCAAGATAAAGGATAATTCATTTCAGACCTTGTTATCCCGACTTTGCTGAAGATCGTTGAAGCAGAGCCAGAGCCGTAACCATTTGTCAAACTCGTTGGCATAGACTTTTAGAGACTCATTAGGCGGAGGAGGGGATTCCAGATAGGGTTTAAGGTGCGAATAAACTATCCATTTCAATCTCGTATCGATGTCCTTGTCAAGTGAGCGTGCTGAAGGATAGAACAACCTTCAAACGAACCTGACAGAAAATGCGATCTTTCTCTAATACATCTGACACTTGCACATCGCCTGGAGCATCGTTGATCGCCGCAAAGTCGATGTCATCAAAACCATCGAAATAGTTTTGACTCTCTTGGCTGTCTTCCTCTGGTGTGAATGGACGTGGTGCATTTGGCAAAGCTTTTATTCGCGCGGTGAAAACGGTATCTAGCAGTAGAGCGAATTCATCTTTTACAGCGCTGCTTTTCATAGCGGCCGCTCCAAGGATGGATTTCAACTTTCCTGTAGCTCTCGAGTTAGCAAGGCACAAACATTTCTGAAAACACATACCAAGCAGATGTGGCTCCGGGAAACTGGAATTGTGAATATAGGATTTGACGATATCGCCAACAGATAGAAAAAAGTGCTTAACCAGTTGAACAGGAGGTGCCGCTTGAAGTTCTTCATTGGAAACACCTGAATGACTGGATAGAAAGTTTTTCAATTCTGTGTCCAATATCTTCGCAAGCTCTTCAATCCAATCAAGCATCGGAGCGAGACTGACGTCGTGCTTTACCATCAGGATGGCTAATCGCTGCAGCCCGCACAGGATTGCATGCCTAGTCTTAGAGTCCACGTCGGCAAAAGTGATATAGCTCCGTGCTTTGTTGATTCGATCGTCATGGTCGTTCGGATCCAAGAAAAGGGCTAGCGCAATCGCGCTAAGCCTGTTGTAAAACATAGATAAACCTCGGCCATGAGGAGGTTGAGATGTTGTAAACGAAAGAGAACGTAAAGGTACAGCGAGGGAAAGAAGCTTTTTGAGTTTCACGAGCTTTTTTCCTTCCCGCTCCTCGTCCCGTGCGGCTTGGAAGATAAGCTTGAGGAACGCGGAAAAGGCCGTATCTTTCGAGTCGTTGACTGATAATAGATTCCAGTCCGTATGAGTGAAAAATTTCGGCAGATAATCTCCTTCGTGGCGGAGGTTGGAGAAATTCCTACTCCTGAAGATTTCGGAAAGTTGGTTGAACATTGCAGAACCTTCGTCTAGACGCCAACGCCATGTGTCATGAAGATATGCACATCGAGTGATAACGAGGGCGACGTAATGGTCTCGTTTCTTCAAGACAGGGGACTGAAGGCGGTGGTGCTCGTCACTCTCAGCTAGACAGACTTTTTTCAAGCCAAATGCAACTACGTCCCAAAAGGCTGGTAAGCGAGGTTCTGACGTTGACATTCCATGGACAGAGAATTGAGAAATAGCACAGAGCGTGAATATAGTAAGCCAGACATCTTCGCTGGCTTTGAAATTCCCACTCGAATCCAATTCTGGAACCGTCTGCATAGAATCCATGCAGGCCATCCAGAAGGGGTGTAACTTTGATTTTGGAGGGCCATCTCTTGACGATCCGAGAAGAACATGGATAATGCGAACCCAAAGCTCAGTCGCATAATGAACAATTGACGATTCGTCAAGGTTCTCATCTGTTTGAAGTACAGCAGCCGTTTTTTGAATGCCAAAGCGAAGAAGTAGTTGAATGAGGACTTTCGAAGCCGCCTTCAGCGAAGTAGAAAGTTCTGTGTATATTGCTGGGAGATGGGGTGATCTGCGAACAGACAATTCAACAAGAAACCAGCAGAATGACAGAAGCGGCTTCTCGACGAAGGAAACAGAGTGCTTGTCAATCAGATTGGCAACACGCTGAACCTCCCTATCAATAGTGTCACAGAGGAGAGCCTTCGTACTCTCTTCAGCATTCTGCAGATACCAAGAAATGATCTGTGACGCGACTCGGAAACCAGGTTTCCATTCGTCACTCAAGGTATCAGAGTCTGCATCAAGGATATCAGTAGCACTTTCAAAAAGGGCATCGAACAACTTCGGTAGCACCAAACAGAGACTTTCAACGCCCATTGTGGGGCTGATTTCGAATCTGCATAAAATAGTGGTCGGAAGCGGGATATTGCCCTGAGCGCCAGATATGTCGTTGATCAATTCGTGAAGCCATCCTTTGCGAATGTAGGTTGACAGGGCAAAGCTCTTGCCCGAAGGAAGACGTTTAACGTTTAGATCGCAGGTAACTTCCCTTATGTGACCCTTTCGAGGACCCGCAGGGGCAGATGTCATGTCCTTTTCCTCTCCTGGTTGTTCAAATAGCGAGGCTTTAGACCGTACTCGTTCATAAGGCTGCTTTTGCTTTCTTGGAGGAGGTTCATAACGTGGACCTGAATTCCAAGCAGGTGCAAGTGCGTGATGGAAACCCTCATCTTCCAAATCAATGGTAAAAAACGCCGCGTCCGCTCGCCTGCCAGTCATTATACGGTTATTTTCCCTTGAGGTAAAGTTGTAAACTCCATTCTTCTTGGCTCTAGTTTTTCGCAACTTTTCCCTCAGTTTTCGACTGAGATGCTTCCGCTCTTCAACAATATGTACCTGGTCCTTTTTGGCGCCTGTGTCAATATCGTGCTGTCTACCACCGAAAAGCGCATCATTCGTACTCCGAGAGGCGGTCCTCGCGATAGGTTGCCTAGTAGAATTGGTCAACTCTCCTCCTGGGTTACTACCCTCTTGCTTCTGATGATGACTTTTGAACGGAAGTAACATTTGGCGTTCTCGACCATGAACTCGACCGTATCGTGTAATGATATCAAATTTGTATTTCGTAGAGTGTTGATCGCGGCGCGGCCCCCCCTGCAACGGCTTCTTTTTTTGCCAAACAGATCCTCCAGCAACCCTTGGTAGCATATAATTGATTAAACTCTGATCTCGTAGTTTGGCTTTATGGACAGGTTTTCGAATCGGCATTGCGTTCTGAACGAAGAATTGGATGTCTTCATCACCTTCTGAATCGAGTACTTCCGGTTCTTCAATTTTAGGCCGTGGGGGTGGTGGGCGATATGTGTGAAGAATCTCGACAGAGTCAGAGTCGGAGTCACTCTCGTCAGAAGTCGACAACGTTAAAGATGTCGTGGAAGACTCATGTTCCGGTCGTTGTTCATCTTCACTTTCCGAATCTCCGCGTATATCCCTGATATCCTTTGCGTTAGCCGCTTTTCTCAATCGTGTTTTACCAGGAGGTAAGGGACTGTCGTCCTCTGTATCGGATAAGGGTAACGCAGATTGCCCCTCTCCTTTCTTTCTTGCAAGAGAACGTTGTCGAACGAGTTTTTCTGCCATCACCCTCGGCATCATTTTAAATAGTATTCGTTGTTTTTTACGGTCGAGGTCAAGTCCAACTATACCGCTGGTATTGGAGAGTCGAAGTTGGGATTCCTGGCTCGGATTTTCCTCTTTCTCGAATAGTACCTCTTCGTCCAGGTGTTGATCGCGATCAGCTGGAGAATCTGGATGCGGGCTATCGGGTATATCGTATATATCGTCTGCATTAGCCATTTCTACGTCGGCGTATTCGAAGTAGCTGCGTATAATATCGTCATCACGGGTCCTAGAAGGCCCAGAGTCGTTCAGGTGGAGACCCCCCTTTGAAGAAAGAGAGGGCGACGGCGTTTGTCTGGACAAACTGCCAGTATCCTACCGCGCCAGCACTATCAGAATATTCTTGGAAAAATAGCAAAAAAAAACGAACTTCAGACCTAGCAGTGTCTCGAAGTGACTTTGGCTTCGAAAGCGGGTAAGGTTTCAGTCGATATTCCTTTTCTTTACTTTTCTCGCCTCGCCTCCGACTTCGTTCCTCTTCCTCTTCCTTCCTTCGCCTTATTTGCTCCTCTGTTTCCCTTGCCTTTCTTTCCCTTTCCTTTGCTCGCAGTATTTTTCTCGCCTGCCTGGAGGCAACATCCATTTCTTTTTCTTCGTCATCCGTACTAAGATCACGAAGTATTTCCGGGTACTGTAAACGATCCTGCTGCAAAGAGGTTGCAATTTCTCTCTCCTTCTCCTTCTCGGCCCGCCTTTTCCTCCTCTTCTCTTGTTCTTCCCAGTTTGCATCATCTGCTGCATCCAAGTCGTTTGCGTAATCTTCCCCCCCTTCCTCCTCGTAACGATCATCAGGATGCCTATGCTGCTGCTGGTGGTGAATTTGTCGTTCGATTTGACGCATTTTGACGATCGCGTCGGGATTTGACCGTAAAGCACGTTTGTACTGAATGAGGTCGGCGGTGTAGGGAGCAAGCTGGGCAGCATTTCGCTTACGGAAAGAGTAACGTGTACCCTGCTCAGCGGCTAGGAGGGCAGCATCCTGGTCAGTTGCCGATGATGGACCAGGTGGAAGAAATACCGGGGAAATACGAGCCGAAATGGGTGAGTGTGACGAGTCAAAAACAGGTGATGGCCTTTCATTTGAAAGGCAATTTATTGGCGAGTCTAAAAGAGGACTTCTCGTTGACCGGATAGGCGAAGGTATTTGAACCTCCACCCTTGAGGGAGAGGACAGCCGCTCAGAAACATTGTTGGATTTGGTTGGGGAGAATGCAAGGACTTCTTCAGAAAGACGAGCTTTATGAAATAGAGGAGAGTCCTGTGTATTCTTAGGTACTCGAGGACTATCAGACTCGGGTATAGGTGTGATTATCCGAAGTGTAAGAGGATCAGGAGAAGAGGACAGTCGGCAATGTGATGATAATGTACACGCCGAGTGTGGGGTATCCGGCGGAGTCGTTGATGTTTGATTTTGAAAAGTATCCTCCGACATCATTTCCGTAAAAGGACCAATTTGACTCTCTGACGGAGGTGAACTAGATGGTAAGGCCTGTGAGGGCTCATCGTCTTTTCGTGTGGGTGTTCGCAAGAGCAGTGGGTCCTGCGAGTTGGGCGATGGAGACCCATATACTCCGACAGGAGTATCATCATTGACTAGCTTTGAGAGAGAATATTCGGGGATGGAGGGTGTTCGCGTTGGTGATTGAGAGGAAAACAAGATGCTGGAGGCTGATGATGTCAAGACGGGTATCGCTGACGAAGATGGCGTCCGCGCAGGAGACACTGGTGCAAGGAGAGATTCATCCACTGATCGAATGTATGATGGGTCGCTTTTTGCGTCGGACATCGTCTCTTCGACTGACTTTTTTGAGAAAGGATAAGTCTACGACTTGGTTGATCATAACAAATCTCATACCGTTAACCCAACTCGGTCACGTCCACCCCGAAGGGGACTACTAAAGAGCGGACTAGGGGAACGCGGAAGCTTCTGTCCGCCATGAACGAGCTGTACGATAAATGCAATGCAGCGTCCATGGAAAACAACATGGCCGGAGAACGACATACTTTGATTCTCTTTCGAGGAGGATCCTCCAGCAGCTCATCCCGTACAGGGCCGCCCCGTCTAAGGGGGCTAGAAGAGGAATGCATACTCTTCAAGTTGTCAGCGAGCTCCTCAACATCTGAGGTTTCGACAAAGTCGTCTTCGATCATTGGAAATCGTAATGAGATAACTAAGAAAAGTAAAGTTTAGTTTTTAAAACTTTCAAGAAACCGGGTTTCCATGAATAAGACACAAGGAAAGATTTGGTAAATTATACGGCGAAAAGGTCAACGACGCGTCTTGTCACTGTACACGTGATTACATGAGGTTTAGTAGGTAATGTGTTATTATTTTCCAATCCTCAATTTCTTTTCAGATACAAGCATACAAAAACATCCAGAAAACGATCGATAAAATGTCACAAAAGGATACAAAAATTTTCATAACCAAAAGGAAAAGCGTCATCACATGAAGAGTGCTGCAACAATCGAGGCAACCGCAAGCGTCGAAAGGATTCCAACATCTTGAACGATCTTCCAAGGAGCACCACTGGTACTTGTGGTTGTGGGGGCTGTGCCAGTGGTTTGACCAGTGACACGACTGGAAGTTGTGGACGATGTGGTTGACTGCCGCACGTTCTTTGTCGCGAATCCAACAAAGAACGAAAGCGACCCATTACTGGCTTTTTGTGCACCGAATTGTCTAATAAAGCATTATAATATGACAATGCCACAATGGGTGCCAATGTATGGAAACAACGTACGTGTAAACATTGCGCATGAAAGGTGCACCAACTTGAGCTAGCCCCTGTGCCCCTCCAGTGACCACACCAGTACAAGTTCCATTGGGTGACTTAACGATGGTGTCGCGTTCAGACATCGTAAATGGTTTTCCCCCGAAAGTCAGCGTAAGCGAAAAAGTCGAATTGCATGGAAGCGACCACACGGTGCCAGAGACGGCCTGGCTGCCTGGAACACCAGAGTAAATTTGGCTGGCCATGTCTGTCGAAATCTGTATGCCAGTGTCTAGAAAAATGGCAGGATCAGCCACAAGAGCCTCGAATGAGGTAAGGAAAGCGTCTCGAACGATAGAGGTCAATACTAGCAACGGAACCCGACACATTTTGAGTGCGTCCACCGGCCGAGCATGTAAGCTGGTCGAATGCAATGGACCACGAAGTTCGGCTATCCGCTGGAACGATCACGTTGGCGAAGTCTCCGGTATAACTGTGAGAAAAGGCTTGAGAACATGGTCAATAGATCTTGAGCAGCACTTACGCGGTTGGGTCAACTGCACCCATCGTAAAGATACCATCCGGAACGGGATCGTTGATATGATTTACCTCAATGCCGCAGACGGCGGTGGTAAAGTTCGCTCTGGTCGACCGTTGTCAACGGTCAATATAGGCATGGAAATTGACTCACGGTAAGAATTTACCAAGCAGGGAGGCACCTGGAGGCGAATCTGCCGGAATATTGAGACCATACCCCAGAATTCCCTTTGCACCACTGGGATACAAATCATTCGTCACCGAGCCATCTGTCAAGACAACTGCAAAGACGTGTTGGTTGCACGAAGGCATCAATATACATGCAACGTACCTGAGGCATTGTATACGAAATTCGTTGCTGAACTCGCAGATTGCAACGAGCATGTCTCGCCCGCAAAACGGCCTGTGACACTTCCACCAGAGATGGTCTGAACGGTTGCAGATCCACTGCCCGGCACATAACTCGTTGAACTCGCTGGCTGATAGCTATACCCGCAGATGCTTGAGAAAGGTGAATGGCAGAATGAAAATCACACCCACTATGTAGAATCATTGGCACCTGATGGAGGGGATGCTACTGAAATGTAATTCTGAGACAAAGAAGCACACATCTGGACTTGTTGAGGAGGGGTTCCTGTTGTATGACAATATTGAGTGGGAGGAATCAAGTCCGTATAGATAACCCACCCATCACGACTGTTGCCTACGATCCGGTCAACAACTTCAGCGAGGGCATATAGAACGAAGCAAACTCACGAGATACGCCAAATCATTGTTGTTCTTCAAATGCACTGCAACAGAGCCATCTGTCGGCGCACGTGGAAAAAAGCTCCAGGGCACGAACGAGCCGTCGACCGACTTAACCATGATGGTGGCATGCGCAGCCGTAATCAACGCAGCGAGCAGGGTGAACTGGGACCTGAGGTACATGGCGGAGGAGAACAGAAGCCAGTATGATCATAGGGGGGTCGAGAGTAATTAACCACGAGCAATGTCATAAGTGCCTTGCGGGTTCCTGGAACTTGAATGGTCACTTGGAAGTTGGCATTGCGCAGCACACTTGCCAGTTGTGAAATCCTATTGTCAAAATCATGACGTTTTAAACCAAATTTGGCTACAAACGTGACTTTCTGCTGAACCAATTATGAAAGACCGTTTTTAATGTCCAACTCCGTTGATGAACCTGTCAAAAGACAGTTCTGAACGTCAAATCTGAAAGGAAGGTCCGGACCGTATGAGAAATCTAAAAGCCAAACGATTATCGATTAAGCCTTGAATTCTCCTGTTTGAAAGCTTCGTAATACTTCAAAATCTTTTCGATCCCGAGCTGAATTATTGTACTGGAAGGTCGCAATAGCTGCTGCTCCGCTATCTTAAAAACCAATTTCTAAAAACTATTTTCGGAGCTTGAATTTAGGCCTTATCTGGAATTTTCTATGACAAATGGTGGCGCTTTAAAAATAGATATTCAAGATAGCGTTGTGGGAAGTCATATTATTGATTACCGAAAGTAATAGGGCTTCCGGTAACTTCCGCATGGCCAGATTTAGTAAGGAAAGAAATAGCACACCGAGTGAAGATACGACCTCCTGTAAACGTTCATCATTCTCAGATACACTAAGTTATATGGATACACAGTTGTCTCTTTTTACTTAGCTATACATAGGTGACTGAAGAAATGTTTCAGAGGATTTTTTTCCAGGCGGTCCCACTACTCGATTTTGCCGCTGGGAATTCATCTGGACCACTTGTTTCGAATTACTATTCCTCCACCCATTCACCCCTTGCCCCATACCGTCCCTTTCTACCGTTCTGTGGCTGTTTCTCCACCTCCCCAGTCTCAGTGGCATGTTCCGTCATTGCCCCCGCACGACTCCATGGTCCGGAAGGTGCTTCATAAGGGCGTTGCACAGTTTCTCAGTGAGTCTGGGTCAATCGAGTTTACTGTCTTATCCGATGCGGGTGTCGTATCTACCTCCGTGGAATATGAGTCCGGCGTATGGACTGGTCCAGAAGAGTCGAATGTATCTGTCTTGTCATGAAATTTGCCAAGCGCCTGGGGGACATCGCGGGGCGTGCTTTCTGGCTGAGAGAACCTTACACATCGTGAATTTTGAACTCAGTTTTAGTCACAGTAACACGGTGAAGCGCGTCACAGTCTGGATGTGCCGTCCGATAATAACTTGAAATGGCGCCGAAGCACTCAATCGAAAGCGACGATGGCTCTTCTACAATAATAAAGGGCAGAGAAAGTCTAACGATTCTATCTTGACTGAAAAGATTTTAGAGACAGCCACCGCTTTAATCGAGTTTATTCCAATTATCTACGACTCGGACATCGAACGGACCATCAAACGGATGGTCAATATCTGAAGACAGTTATGAATTGGAAAATTGCATGCAATTTAGCAAAAGGGCCCTCTCCTGTGGACGAAAGAAGACACCCGCCTGCTTGACGAATGGCTACCGGATGATAGTGAGTACAGTTTTCCAACCATCATGAACATTAATCCTCAGTATTTATCATGGTATAGACTTTCATTCTTATAACGCGAAGTACAAAGCCTTCAGCGATTTGCAGAAGGCAAAACTGTTTTGCCTTCCTCCGCCTTCCGACTTTGGCAAGGGCTGGTCCGCCTTCGAAGATCGTCTCTTATGTTGTCGTCCTCCTGACGCTCGTGGTTTACCGCTGCGTATCCCCTGCCATGTCCGTCGATATTGCCTTAACGTTCAGAAACCTCTCCCTCGGGCGTCGGAGACTGCCGTCGCCGCAATGGACGCAGCAAAACGTTTGTGCGCATCAATGGGTAACTCCTTTTCTACCAAGAGCGACAGCAGCAGGCACGGGATTATAAGGAAGATGCAAGAGTTCGCAAGTTTGACGAGTGTATTTGTGGCATTTTGGAGGATTATGAAAAATCGGTTGTCTTGAAGGCAAGCTGCGAGCTGAGTAACGGTATAGTCGATGGTGCTTTGTCGGTAAAGGATGTCCTATTATCGTTGCGTGAAATGAAAGGGGAACCCGGTGCAAGTGGCGATCTTTATATGCAAGTCGTTGGCAGCTATGATCTGGGCACGAAAGTTCAGCGAAAGAATGCAAACCTGACAGCCCGGGCATCTGTGGCATAGGTGCACCGACGTTCTTGCTCTGCGTTAGTGGTGAGTTCTTTTCTGACCAATAACTTTACTGGTGCTGACCCATTCCAATTGCAGGACATAATTTGACTGTTGCAGGCGGCTTTTGTGATGGCGATAAAGTCATCGTGGAACCACTTGGAGACACCAATATAATGCTTGAAGATTATACCGATGAGCGGCGTGACAAGCTGGCGCGGGTGTTATATGCGCTGGCCACGGGTATCGACGAGTTAAAAAAGTATGTTATCAACCCATTTTTCTTGTTTCTAAAACCAAGTAATAGGAGCATTAATCATGGTTCGCCTTCCTCTCTCACCACATTTCCACCCTCGATATATGGGTCCTGCATTCTGTACAACCCACCGTCATCTGCGCGACTTGTATTTACCTCCAAATTGGAATCCCTGGATTCAAATCGCTTGCTTTTCACTGGTTCTTTGTCGGGGTCTTCATTTGCGGAGCCCATCCCAGTGCTTGTGAAGCTAGTAAATGCAGGATACGGAGTGGATGTTCACCACTTGCTAAGCACGACCTCGCACCAACCTTGCACGCCTACTCAGAGGTCGAAGGCTCTCCGAGAGCATACATCATGGAATATCTCGACCCTTCATCTTGGAAGCCCTTGTCTGGTGTTTCACCACATCCCGATTCTGCAGCCTCAATCCTATTCTCGATAGAAAAAATTTCCAGAAAGATGGCACGGTACATGCGGTCCCCCAATATCATGGTCAATGTCTCACGCACTGGTGGCATAATTCTTGTCGAGGACGAATCGAGGAAGATGAGGGCGGACATCAAGGTGGTTAATTTCGATTGGGCGGGTGATGCTGGCCAAGTTTTCTACCCTTTATCACGGAACCGGATATTGCAGGCGTATGGCCAGGCAAGCCATCAACGAAGGTCATGATTATAAGCTGGTTCACTCATAGTGGTCAAACTTAATTTCGGCTCGAGGCAGGATTGTTACTTTAAATGACGTCACTGACGTGGTGGTGAACCCAAATGAACCCAAGTCAAACACAGTGGTACGCTCCTCCATCCGGGCTGCCCCCTTCTGTTGGGTCGTCCCCCGTCAGCAGTATTTCGTCGCCCACAAACGCGATGAGTTTCAAACTTTTGGTTACGACGAGACGATTCACCAACCGCAACCTTTCCCGTCGTCAACTGCCTTTCTTAAATTTTTGGGTTTTAAAGCGAACGCTTTCCGAGCCCCCGATACAACACCTGCCCTCTCTATGGACGACTTCATTGCTGTGGCCAATCTTGTTGCCGCTTCCATCCAAAATGATCGTGAGTGCTACCTTTGGTATCTCTCCTTCCAGCCGACGTATGATCTTCACTTTAGACTTTCCTGACGAGGAGCTATTGGTGTTCAAGTACACCGAAAACAAGGCACTCCTTGGCCATGTAACAGACACGGAATGCAGACCGGACATCACCGTCGCCTTTAGTAGTGATTGGACTGTGAAAGGAATCATGCAAACTCGCCGGAGAACGCGCGTCCAAAGGAAAGACCAAATGCCAGCAGGAGCACAATGCGAGCTCCTACTTGCATTACCTCCTGTTGGCGCGACCTGACCTCGTACGTTGCTACTCATCGACTCATCGAAGATCACGTTCCTTTTGGGGGATGTTGCATCCGCCGATTGGATGTCTCTTGGAACCACAAGGAGCTTTACAAGTTATTATATGCATTCATCTATCCCCTCTACGACGCCAACGATTTCGCTGACAAGTCCTATATCCGTACGAACATTGATTGGATCAACGGGATTGTAGAGTACTCCATACAGATCAGGATTCCTTCGAACACACCAGACGACTCCACCAGTACCTTGGATTGTACCAATTTTCGTGCGATATCTGCCAAGAATCCCTTTACCACCCGTTCTCACGTGCTTTCAAATGAACCTTTCCAAGGGGACGTTGACGGCAAGGCTCACTGTGCTGAAGGATCAGCTTTGCCGAGCCGGAACTCGTTTTGATGAAGAAATGATTCTCAGCGCCATTCATAGAAAAGGGGTGTTTCCTGGCGTAGTAGAAGCCGTGCACCATGAAACGATTCGAAACTCTTGGTCTGAGGTGAGCAAAAGGGACAAGCATCGATTTGGGCTTCGGCAATTGGGATTGCCCTTCACGGGTATCCCCACTTCAAGGAAAGTGTTGGAGGTGCTGTTCAATGTCCTTGAAGGTATGTGATCTCTGTTGGCAATTTCTGTGAGCTCACATGATTACAAGTGTTAGAGTCTGTTCGGTAGGCATAATACACTTAAATATCAAGTAGATTACAACCATACTAATTAGTTTTATAGCATATCCATTGTACTTTTCATGAAAATACAAAATTTTAGCTACTAATTTCGTCTAAATATTGGAATTGGGTGAGATTGCAGTATGACTCTGTGTGATGATTCTTTGCAACTCCCTATTTTTAGGAGAGGCAGATGCTTCTCCGATGGTTGCCTAGTCAGTCCTTTTGTAAAATAAAATTGATATTCAAGTATAATACACGAAATACTACTACTGTACAAAAAATTATGGGAAGATTGTGTGTTATTGTGGAACCCAGGGAATTTTGCAAAAAAATTTGCAACTCCCTAAACATGATAGTAGTCTTTAAAAATGCTCGCAGGTATAATATATTTTTTACCACAGTTGTTTTACGTAGGCACAAAAAAAGATCTTACATGCATTATCTCTTTCGACTCTCACCAAAGAGTGAATATATGCTCATGCAGTCACTTAAGCACAATGTATTATGTATCCCATTGAATATACACTACCTCCTCCCTCCACACCTCTCTAACATCTTTTCCATCCTCAACACAACAATCCTTACTGCAACTGAACAACAGACAAGTTCCCCACTCCATCCCCTTTTTTTCATTCTTATCCACTCCCTTCATAAGCGCCTTCTCGACTAACTTCCTCCTTTGCCCATCCGTCATTTTTTTCCGTTTTTCTTCATCTTGCTCTTCCCATGAAGGCCGGAGAACATTGATGAGGTTGGGCATCAGCTGACATTCAAAAACTCGTGCACCACGACACGACTGGCAGGGAGGGACAGCGGAAGGGTCGTAGTGACGTCGCTGAGGTCGGATAACCTTAAAGTCAGGCTTGGTTGTCGGTAGAGGCTCTTGGGTTGGTTTAGGCCAAAGGAGGTCGAAAAATTTGTCCGATCCGAAGGGTAACGGCATACCGCCCAGTTCATATCTTGCGTAATAAGATAAGCCAGTGATACCATCCTCGCACCGAATGACAAACCTTACACACTGTTCACCCTCCAGAGTGACTCTTCTGGTAAATCTCTCGAACACTTGATCAACTTCAAGAGAGTTTTCATAAGTTTCCTTGGCCCAGCTGATCTCTTTCTTTTTTTTGTCATCATCTGCCAGCTCCTCAACTTCCAGCCCCTTCGGCAGTTTTTGCTTAGGTTGGGGAGAGAGGTACTCGGACGAAGTCGACAAATAGACTGGAGGATACGTAGGCGCAGAATTCCACGCCGAGTCGCTTACTTTCAGGGAAGCAAAAGCCGTGAGTGGCGTGTCCGAATCTGGGTCTGACGTATCCTCGTCATTGTCGATACTATCATCGTTAGTAGAATCAGCACCGGCGTTTGCACCCTCCGTTATCTGTAACAGTGCGTCGCTTTGGGAACCACGTTTGTCTTCTGATCGGTCCTGCTAAAAAAGGCAATCCTCAGCCTTCACTAAAAACGGAAGGAGAATCATACCGATGTAGAAACACCAAATGGGTTACTAAAGGTGTGGGGCGTGTTTCCGCCCATCTATAGATTAAGAAAAGATTAATATCTCTTTTAAATAGGAACCAAACAGCGTCAAATGCACAGAATATTAATGACCGCGCAGAAGAAATTACACCGACCAACACTATACGGTTTCAAGAACTAAAAATACAGGTAAATACTTACCGTAAACGGATTGATTTTTGCGCCGATGGGAGGTGGGATCCGTGTTCTTTCATTAGATGGGTTTTTTTGATGGCGCTGCAGCATATTTTGACGCTTGCGCTCCAACTTTGCTGCGTATTCTTTGTTGTATCGTAGACCGCGCCATGCACGTACACTGAAGGAATAAATTAATTTACTTCAGCAACGTAGACTGTGATGGTTCGCCACGAGTTTGACGACAATTAAAGAAAAGGAACAGGGTCGACACTTCCAACTTGTACAAACTCTCGTGGTACTTGGCAGTGCCGCCGCCCAAACTAAATTCAGCATGGGAATTATCGTACTGGGCACGCTAGAAGGCGGCGGCAGTGAGAGAAACGGGAAATAAAGTTTAATAGAGGGTATCAGACACCCACCTGCCGTCACTCCCCTGACACCCTGAGCGTGCACAACCCCAGATATAGAGCGCTCGGTCCATAGGGCTATCTTCAAAAGGACACCACATTTGGACGAGGAGTTCCATCGGCTGGGCACATGTTTTGCAGTGGGACGAAGAGAATGAGGGTTCTTTGGATGGAAGTAATACCTATTTCGTGCAGAATCAAAGGAAAAATCAATACATTTGGGTGGAATAATACAATGCCAAGGACGCTCGCACAGGCAGGCCTCCAATACGAGACACAGCGGCGTCGATAATATCATTTTCGTTTCCGATATTTCCATCTGGGATACCTAAGAGTACATCGGTTTCTATACCAGTAAAATGATCTTCTTCGTCCGAGTCTGACCAGTCATTGCTTGCAGAGGTGTTTCGTGGAGCCATCTTTTCGATTGACAACGCCAGGTCAAACGCGTTTTGAAGGGTACGGATCACCCGATCACAAATCCTACAAAGATAAGTAGAATACAAAAAATCAGCGCTCCAATCGCCGTGAAGAAAAAGAAAAGAAGAAGATCAGTTAAGCATGAATGGTAAATTTTTAGATTGAATCGTCAAGTATCGATAACCCAGAGAAACTCTGAGTCACCGGGTTCAGACTCGTCATCTAACCAGTTCATCACATACTGCGGAGGCTGAAAGATATTACTTACTGGTGAATATGAAAGCGGAAGCGAAAAAAACCAAGATCTTTTTGGCAAATATGGTCAATCACACTTATGTGATCGGCAATACGAAACGGAGCTCGATCCTACCCGACCACGACTATCATACAAATACTATTTTACAGCCGATCCCTCTCCCCAGGGTATTCATGGCGTCTTCACCTTATACTTCAGCAGCAAATTCCAGCTCTCTTGTGGTCCGTCAACAGAGGCGTCGCAGTGGCGCTCTCTCGTGCGCTGAGTGTCGGAGGTTCGTCAACTGCGCCTCTTGTTCCGTTTTGTGAACTCAGCCATCGTTGCGCATAGATTAAAGCTCAAGTACGTAGGCATCGCGTACTCGTCGAATTTTCTTCTCATTCAAGTCTATTTTTTTAGGTGTAGTCGCAGCTTTCCTTGCAGGTACTACTGCGCTTGACATCGTGTTCAGTGAGCTGCTATGTGCTTACCACGGTGATCTGTTGTAGCAATTGTGTTAAAAAGGGATGTGGAGCCATTTGTCCTGATGGTATGTACTTCGTTGTATCATTTTATGGTGTTAAGGTTTAAGTCAAAGACAAGGATCGCTCACAACGGGCAAGGGTAATAGGTCGGAGAAATCGATTTCCAACACTTCGATGAGGTTGACATTTGTTCTGTCAGATTTGTGCTTGCCAATACAGAAGCACTGCATGAAAAGATTTCTGCGCTTGCAAACCGTGTACGAGAGTTGGAAGATGGTTTAGCTCAGTCCCATTCGCTCACATCAAATGGACTTCACCCTCTCCTAATCGAGGAACTGCTACAGATCAAGCGTCCTCTGGAACGAGAACGTCAAGACATCCCCTCTCAAGATGAGAAATCTGATGCAGAGGACGCTTCTACTTCTTTGGGTTCTTTGTAAGTACTTTTGCCGCCTTTGGGTCCCTCTTAATCTATGTTTCAATTCACTAACGGCTAGCATACCTCACCTCTCGACAGATCAATATCGAACGATGGCAAAGCTGCATTCTTTGGTGTGACTGCTAATTCATGGGTATGTATCCTATTGCATTGCCTTGTGGCAACCTCGGGTATGCTAACCTGGTTTAGTATCTCCTTCAAGTGAATGAAGGGTCGTCTGATGACGAGGATGATCCACTATCTACACTTAATTCCTCTCCTGGACCAAGCGATATCGCATGGCTGAGCCACGCATTTCCGTTCGCTGCGCCCGCTGGAGTAACAGCGGAACACGTCCGTCAGACACTCATGAGTAAATTCCCTGGGATGCAAGAGGCAAGGGCACTCTGTGACATTTATTATAGGCATGCTGCTTGGATGTGCGCTTGTCCATGTTTTTCTTTGCAATTTTGGTTGAGTTCGCATTTCAATATGTGTTTAATATAGGTATACTCCAATAAACATGCAAGATTTCGACATCATCTTTCGCCAAGTATATGATTCAGATGGGTATCAAGACTATCTCCATGCCACGAATCTTGCAATCTTCTATATGGTACTTGCTTTAGGAGCCCTCGTAGATCTGGAGAAAGCACCGCAATCGCGAGAGGCAATGACCTTTTACCATCTTGCACGAGCAGCGCTGTCAATAGATTCAGTGTTAGAGGAACACTCGATTGGTATCATCCAGGCTCTGGTGCGCGTTCCGAAAATCATCCGAAGCAAAGTTGCTAACGAGCGCTTTTGATTGCGTGCTTGCGCCCCGAACAGCTATTAATGTCTCATTTCATGTTCCTTTCTGAAATGAGTGGTCCCCGCTGGGTTGTAATGGGGATTGTGGTCAAAGTGGCCCAAAGTGTTAGTTTTTTCCTTCGTTCTAGCGCTTTAGTTGGAGACCAAGATTCATTCTCCATGACACACAGATTGGACTGCGTAAGTACCTTGTTTGCACCGCAGTAACACCGCGCAGTCTGACCTTTCGCTCTTTACAGATCGCGACATAGGTAAATGGAAAGCAGATCCCGAGCAAGCACAGAAACGGCGGGAATTATTTTTCGAGTTGGTGACCTATGATTCTTGGCAAGTCAGTCTTTTTCAGACTTTTTTTTCATTCCGTACATTGACTTTTTTTTTTTCACAGAGCTTGACATATGGTCGACCGCCATCCTTGTCAACAGCACATATTGATAACCAAATGCCACATCCCACAACAAAAGACGAGAATGGCAATGTGGAGATGAGTTGTAGGTTATCTTACGTCTCTCTTTCTTGCGCCTTTCATAAATCTCCCTAGATTGTGCTTGGAAACACCGTTTTTCCACTCAATGCCTCAGTGTTGTGCATGACCAAGCATTTGGCGCTCGCACGCCTACCTACAAACTTATCCAGGATTTGGACAAGAAAGTGAGAAATTGGTATATTCCTCCAAGTCTGCAGGTACCAGGGTTTGGGAGCAGCAAGATTTATTCAACTGAAATCGAGCAACCCACGGTGCAATTAACGATGCAGAGGTATATAGTTTTCGCTATCAGAGAAATGAGTCTGTTTTTTCTTTTTCGTTGGACGATAATATGATGATGCTGATAATCTTTCTAGCACTCTTCTACATGCATAGAGGCTTCTTCGCGTTAGCACTAGAAGATAGTCCTAATGATCCAATGGGAAGCAAGTACTCGCATTCAGTGCTAGCTTCATACAATAGTGCTATGTCATTCGTAAATCTCGCCGAGAGTTTGTTCAACCAGCATCCAAAATTGACAGAGAGGATGTGGTTCTTGTTCACGCATGTATTTTCATGTTCTGTGGGTACTATTCTTGTTGACCGAGACCGACTTGATGGACGTCTCACTTGCCAGATCGTGCTAGGCGAACTAGCTTTGAAACCGAAGATGGTTATCGCCCGGTCAGCGCTTTCGCAGCTGGAGTCAGCATATAATCTATTTTCGAGGGTATCCAATACAACGAGAACAGGAAAAATCCTTGTGAGTTCCTGAAAGTCATGTCGGTTCCGCGAATTAATACCAGCTTGCCAGCCAATCCTTGCCAGACTAAGGGAGCGCGCCCACGATGCTCTGGTAATCATGAATCAGCCCGAACCCAATGGCCGTTCGGCTTATATACACCCAAAAATCAAGATTGAGGACGAAATATCTGTACTTGGCGGTATGACAAGACTCGTCGCGCGTCGATCGACAACTTCTCCCTCCGTAACTGCACCCAGTCCGACATCCCAACACTCCTCACCTTCTATCCCTGACAGCCAACATGCATACCTTCCCTTGTCTGAGTCGTCTTCAACGTCGTCGTGGCAGAATTATACGCATATTCAAAATCTTAACGTCAATATCAACATGGACGTGGGTGATTTTTATCCAAACAATTTGGGGATGGTGTCACCAGCCGGAACTGCCGTGACGCTGGACAGTGGGAGTTTACCTACAGATGAGATGGAGATGATGTACCAAATGCATGCTCCGCCGTCTCAGCATCCACATCAACATCACCCCAAACAAATCCAACAATCCAATTTTCAAGACCTACTTTCTCATTCGCAACAACAGCAAATCAACCCCCAGGGTATCGTCACCGGCATGAGTGCGACAGGTCTGCCAATGTCCCCTCATGAGGCTTATTACATGTCTGGGTATGGAGTTGGGAACAGCAATGCTGTTGGGTATGGCCCGATCTACGGTGGACAGGGTTCACTACTACATTCGCCTTCTGATGTTCAGAATTCTGTTTCGCCACATAATCTACATGATTCATGGCAGAATCTTATGTCACAGTATAAGCCATGTTAATTGGTGTATCCTCTTCCTCCCATTTTTTCTTGCCTAGAGCTCTTACTCTGTGAAATGATTTTTAATTTTCATCTGGAAATCTACTCAGGATTTTTGTTTTTTTTTAAATTCTTGTCCTGACATTCTATCTATGCAACCAGTAGTTTCTCCTTCTCAGTGCCATTCGGTGCCGACACCCTAAAGACCTTCTATAGAATTAACAATGTAGACTATGTAATTATTCTCTCGTCCTAGATGGCGTAGTACGCAAATTTATATTTTTAAATGAGTTAAAAGAGTCCGCTTCAACCTCATGATTTTGCACGCTGGCGCGTTAACCGACGCCGAATTATTTGTGAAATCACAACAATCCTTCTTGATTTTGCGCGTCCTCCCTTCCATTCATTCTTTTTTTGCTCCCCCCTCCCTGCAATGCCTGTGCCAGATGCACATGCAAGAAGCAGGATAAGTTTGACACCTTCCAGGATTTTTTCCAAGTCGTAAGTTGGATGTCGAAACTCGATATGTTCGTCGCGATTAGCTGACAAAACCAATGGCCTATGATCCCTTTCTGTGACCTCCCTCCCTTCTCTATCATCTTTTGAAAAAAGGATACCGAACAAGTTCCTACCGCGTATTCTCCTCTCGAACCTGCTGTTCGTCTTTGCGGTACATGCTGCCAAGGAGTGGCTGTTAAACTATGATGCTGGGGTATTTTGGGTCCTGATTCGTGTGCTGGCGAGCGGTGGGATCGGTGTACTGGTCTGGGAGGGTGCCACAGGCCAGCTGGCGAAGAGGAATGAGATTGAGGTGCGTGTGTGCTGTTTTAGTGTCGTGGATACAACGGCGCTAATAATGGATGACGGCTACCAAAGTGGTCGGCGTTGGGTACTGCATCTTTATTGCAATTTGTACGATACGGATGTCTTTTCGTCGCTTTGTATAGACTTTCGTCTCCTCGGTAACAGTTCCCTTTGTCTCGACGTCCTTTTTTTCTGAGTTCTTTGGGTTCCAGTGTTATCCTCTTTGCTCATTTTTCCACATATTGGTTTGGATCGCTGTTCAATCTATCTTCTGCAAGTGCCTCTTTTCTCGTCATTTCCCCCTTCAATTAACAATCTTTTTTAACCAATAGCCTCGGAAAGCATTTCTTACCATCCTTGCACTATCCATATCTATTGTAGCCGACTCGGGACTGCTCTCAGTCAATTTCTGGCATTATGCACCAGGATACGTCGCCCTCTTCCTTCACGGAATAGCATCAAGTGCATTCGAACATACGTTATCTGCACTTTCACCATCTTTAGGAACCATATTCACCATAGCAGCAAGCACGTTGGGTGCTACCGTCTTCGCCCTTCCACTCTACCTGTTTAGGACGTTTGTCGTATGTGGTTTATGTCCCATAGTCAGGTTTTTTATATCCCTGATGGCTGTCCATCCTTTTGCTCCCAGTTCAAAATTTCGCCGACACCAGACTTGCCATTGTTATCTCTTGCCTCAATTCCTCTCATAGCATACTCTTTGCTGTTCCTTACTCCACTCACTATGCAGTTGGTGAAACGACAAGCTCTCCAACCTCAATATTTTGGGCTTTCCCATCCGGTTTCACTGGTTCTTTCCTATGTTTTGGGAACCATTGCGTTTAAGCAGGTCCCTTCATGGACAGACGTCTTTGTAGCATCATTACTATACGTGGGTAAGTTCGTTCAGCGGTACGAATGCCGTTGGTGGATGTTCACTCTCAATTTTCAGGCATGTATCCAGAGGGCATCGAAGTCATCTCAGCTCCGCCTCGTACACCAGGCGCAAGGCTTGTTAAATCTTACTTGAAGACAATCTTGTCCAATCCCGAATCTAGAAAGATATTTTACTTTCTGATGCTCAACTTGTCGTACATGCTTATCCAGATGCTGTATGGGATCTGGACAAATAGTTTGGGTTTGATCTCGGACGGTAAACGCCCCTTCTTGCTCTTTCCATCCGAATACGGCTAAGATTCTAAAAAGCAATTCACATGGCTTTTGATTGTATGGCCATTGCTGTTGGCCTCTTCGCATCTATAATGGCAACTTGGAAGCCTAATGAGAGGTTCACCTATGGGTTAGTCCATTTGGCAACGGTCTACACTCCCTGCAATTCACTTTTCATTCAGATACGGCCGCGTCGAAACGTTATCAGGTTTTGCTAATGGAATATTCCTGATTTTAATCTCGATATTTATCATTTTCGAAGCCATTCAACGATTGTACGTTTGAAAGGCGTTATCTCCCCCTCTCATGATCTCAAAGCTTCCTAGAATGGACCCTCCAGAAATGAATACGAGTCAGTTGCTGCTTGTAAGTTCCTTGGGATTGGGAGTCAATTTGTTTGGAATGTTTGCTATGGGTGGTCATCACCATCATGTGGGTCATTCACAATATTTGCAGAGTGGGGATCTTTGAGCTTGTTTTAGGGCGGTCATTCGCACTCGCATGGTCACTCCCATAATACCGAGTCTCATGCTAGTCATTCGCATGGTCACACGCCCCTGGCATGTCAAGTTCATACGCACAACCATGAACACTCGCACTCGCATTCGCCACATCTAGATGGTCATCCACAACATGTCCACCATGATAACGACTCTCATTCGGCGTATCTAAGCGCACATTCGCATTCGCAGTCCCATGAACGTAGCTACGAGCATTCACATGGTCACTCTCATGATCACTCTCTTCATCCTCACTCACATCCTGCCTCCGTCGATGAGGATCATGTCCAACACTCGCATTATGCTTCACTCAAAGGTGCCGAGCCACCTGATCTAGGAAAACGCAGCTTAAAAGCATCGCTCCTACCTCCCATATCAATTGATTTGGCCAACGATGACCATAGTCCTTCCGTCTGCACAGCGGTACCTTCCACTTGTCTGACTACATCGAAGCGGGTGCCGAACTTGAACGATCATTCGCATTCGCACGGACATTCGCATGAAGGACACAGTCATAACATGAGAGGAGTGTTTCTGCATGTGATGGCAGTACGTCCCACGTTTATGTTTTCAGAATTCTGAGATTGACCCTGAGACCCATCTTCTGTGATGTGAAAAAAGGATACACTAGGATCTGTTGGCGTCATTATTTCCACTTTGCTCATCCAATTTTATGGATGGACTGGATTCGACCCGATAGCCTCGCTTTTCATAGCTATTTTGATCGCTGCGAGTGTGGTTCCTCTGGTCATAGATACTGGAAGGGTTCTCGCGTTGGACGTTGGGGATCGGGATGTTGATATTCAACGTGCGCTATCCGAGGTAAATCTGTGTTACCAACTATTCGTCCTCTTATTTATACCACAAACCCACTCATTTCTCTCTCATTTCAGCTTTCGTCTATTGAAGGTCTATCGTCTTATTCCGTACCGCGATTCTGGCCTAAAGATAGCGCAAGCCTCATTGGGTCCATCCATATTCAACTCAAGCCATCATTCGACCCTTTGGGTCCACATTCAACTAGGGAGATAACGTACACGAATATAGACAGGGTGGTTGAGAGTGTTGATACGTTGTTGAGGGAGAAGATTTCGGGGTTGGAGGAGCTGACGATTCAAGTTGAGGGGGTGCAGGGTTTGCAGTGATCGTGTAGAGTGCTGTGGGGCAATATATATAACTTATTTTTTTTTCTTTTTGAATACAATGGTAAATAGTGGATATGGTTCTAAGGGTCGTCTGATAAAACAGTATTCGGAATCCGAGTACAGCATGGCTATAGAATGGGAATACATTATTATTATGTATCTCCGCATTTGTTTTGTTGTGACACCCGAAGTGTCTCTCAACCCTCACCATGGCCATGCCATCTTACTTCCAATCGAGCAGCAATTTGACCATAACCATGAATGGGAAAAAGGACCCGGCTGCTACTGCTCCATTGACGATCTCAGGTAGTAGTGGAATAAACAAGTTTACCCACACTCGCGCACAACTGTCTGCCATAGCGCGTCAGCACAAACCCCCAGAGACGTACGACAGCGATGCAGAGACGGAAGATTACAACAAAGCACCGCAGAGTTTGGTGAACAAGGTTGTTTCGTTGCTCGTGGATGAGAAAGAAGACGAGCTCAAGACGCTGCTCAAGGCAACCTACAACATGGAAGACGAAAGTGCAGGTATCGAGCTAATCTACGCCGGACTCTAAATTGACCCTCTTTTTTTCTTTTCTTTTCGATATGCTACAGGCTGAGCAAAATGTTTTGGACCTCATGCACAAGCATCGCGACGATGTTGCTGGAGTGCCATTTCTCTTCTTAACTCCCACGCGCCGACCTATCTCGAGGCCATCGTCTCGTGCGTCTACCAACTCCGCCAGACTACGCCCAGAGACTCCCTCTTCTGCCCCTTCATCTCCCTTTGTCCACGTATTTCGCAGACCACATACTCCCGCCACTTCCCCTTTGGCTCCTATGGCTTCGGCTAAATCGGATTATTCCCCTACTACCTCCCCAGTATTGCCGCCAGCCTCCGTCACAACTCAGGCACAATGGACTGCCTCTTTGCCTGCCTCTCCCTTGTCTTCTCCAAGGTTACTCAGTGCAAAGGCCAGCGAATTTAGACCTATTCCTCGTCCTCTTTCTGCTGCTGCCTCTCATAGCCCGACCTTTTTGTTGCGTAATGACACCCCTTCTCCTGATCTTTGGGCGCACAGCTCCCCTCGTGCTACTTCGAACCTCGCCATTGCCGCCCCATTAATTGCTGACCAATCATCGGCTGCCCGTCCTTCTACTCCTTCAACTATTCAGCAGCCTTCTCGTGAGGCAGAAGAAGAAGAAGATCCCTTTGATCCATTCGCCTCTACTACTCAAATCCCATCCTTCCATTCTATCACCGTCTCAGATTTCGATTCCTTCGACTCAAATCAATGGCCTGCTCCCTCCGATCACAATCAAACCTACCAAAATCCTTATCCATCAACTTATGGTCCTGGTTACGATGAATCAAACGGCCAAGCCGGGTCCGAACCAACAGTCGACGCAGACGATGCCATACCTACCGACGGAATGACCCCATTTGATGTCCTCAGTTCCGTCTTTGGGTCCACACTTGCCCCTTCTGAACTCGAGGAAGCGCTTGCAGCCAATGGATATGATTTTGAACGTGCAATGGCTTGGCTCGTTGATCGGGCCTTGCCTTCTGTGCCGCCCACTCAGGGATCGCAGAATAATAGGATGCAGAATATGGGTGCAAGGGTAACTGTGGTGTCGAGAGATGCCATGGGCGCTATCAGAGGCGGCCCGAATGGGACGAGAGGGGGTTTCGTCCCTGGACCTGGACCTGGACGCGCACCAAGGTATGGTAATGGACGACCCGTGCCTGCAGGAGGCAGAGTTTGCAGATATTTTATCGCTGGTGAATGTTTGAGAGCAGATTGTCGGTTCAGGTGCGGATTCAGTTTTCCTTTTGAAGTCATCCAATTGGTAACGTGATTCACTCCTGGTCATTTTTTGCAGCCACGACCTCGAGCGTGCACTCTGTAGATTTTGGTTGCGCGGTACATGCGCCAAGCAAGACAGTTGCGAATTTTTGCACCATCTGCCAAAGGATGCTGACGTGAATGCGCTCAACGCTATTATGACACGTAACAATGTCCCTCCTGGAACCGGGCCTCTTGCAGCCCACGCTATGAACATGAACAATACCGCCAGCGAAGAGTTCCCAGTCTTGACTTACGATAACAATCAAGCAGGTAGAAGTCGCAAGTTTATAGCGCCCTACAATGATCCTTCAAGAACACGGTTCGCAGCTGCCTTGAAGAAGCCTGCGCAGCCGCCGTTGGCAGCAGTAGACGAGACAGGGAATAACAATAATTTCAACGCGAGTATTCATCCCGCGGCACGTCGAGAAGTAATGGGATCCGCTGCTGATCATTTGCACCATCAGATGACCATTGTCGCGCCACGACCATCGCCACGGATCAAGCTCCGTCCACCGACACTCCTTCCGACGCTGCCCACGGGTGAATCGCTCAACAGCCTGTACATGGCCTACCGCGCACGGGGGATCCAGCTAGGTGGGGCGAGGAATGCATGCCTCTCTCGTGCGGCGGATGCGTGGAGGCGGGGTGATGGGGCAGCTGCGAAGCGGTTTAGTAGGGAGGGACATGATCTGAATGCCAAAATGGCGGGTGAGATGGCAGATGCGGCGCTCAAGCTCGTGCGTGAGCGTGCGAGGGTGGCAGAGCAGGCGGTGAGGAGCAGGGACACGTCCTGGTCTGATGATCCTGGGGATCGAGTCGCGAGGGGGAAGGTGATGGGTGGAGGGCTTGGTGTGTGTTTGGGCATTACGTCTGGATCTGGCAATGCGGGTGACTCGAATGCGGAGGAGAGGACAGAGGTGATGTTGGATCTGCATGGATTGCATGCGAATGAAGCGAGGGAAGTGCTGGAGCAGTTCTTACTGGCGGTCAGTTTTGTTTTTTTTGCCGTTTTGTTGTGCAAAGTGTGCTGAGTAATGTTTTATGACAGCTCGAACGAGAACATTTCTATGGTCTTGCTTATGCTATTGTCGGCGAGGAAAAGCATACTGGAACTCAGGACGCTGCTCGTGGTGCATCTAGAGCACGCCTGGCGGCTGGTGTCCGCGAATGGCTCCACCGATGGGGATACCCATGGAGCGAAAGGGATGGGGTCATCTGCATTGATTCTCTCACTCATCAATCTGAATAAATAAAAAAAGAATTTGTAAGTTTACATCTTATCCAAGTCTTTTGTTCGAAATTGGTTTATTCTGTCCAAAGGGTCGTGCAATGCAAATGAAAAGAAGAAAAAGAAGTTTTTCCAAAGAATAAGATTTTTTGCTGTAAAAAGTATATATTGGGTGACCCTCATCGCTGTTAAAATTCGAAAATGTGTTCTCTCTCTCTCTTTTTTTGGTAGTTCTTTTCTCATACTTTTTACCGTTCAGGGAAAGTTTGCAGCTCACGTACTTTTGTGACTTTATTTCTAGTCAAACGAGAAGTAGTTAGCTTATTCGCTGCTCGAATTAATTATTACATCAGTGACTACTCGACATGTAAGTCAGGACCTCAAGTGTAGGTGGAGGAAACCTTTTGGCGGCAAACAACATTTTGGAATTCAAGTTTACCATATATGACATTCGTACAGGTGTCAGTCCACTTGATAATTTTATGATGGGACGTTTTGTAGACTCATTTTTCCAGAATGCTGAAGTTCGACACCGCTATTCGGAATTCGAAAGTCTTCGTGACAACCTTTCCAAATTATATCCCACTCTCATCATACCGCCAATTCCCTCAAAACAAACCATCGGAGACTACGCTGTTAAACA
>QDKV01005139.1_pt1 | contig 29708 bp, 36 predicted proteins | sample 1861101 | NCBI WGS metagenome assembly QDKV01 (sample SAMN04275158, study PRJNA302643) | Fungus metagenome, whole genome shotgun sequencing project. | isolation source: fruitbody | host: Mallocybe terrigena | place: Sweden | collected 2013 | reverse complement strand
AAATTGCCTTAAATTTACTTAAATAAGGCATTTAAGGCACTTTAAGTCACTTTAAGGTGTTGCCCATTTTCCTGATGGCCGTTCAGAAATTTGAATCGACTTCGAAGTAAGAACAGTAAGGGTACGGACAAACGGGGAGATTATGCAGTATACTCTGACAAGTCGGAGAAACGAACCTCCCAAAGGCTATGAGTTCGTTTTTTTACGGTACATGCCCAGTGTCTGTTGAACACACACTGGTACTAACGAAGGGCTCAGTGCGTTCCAAGGATGAAAGGACAACTTGAAGAGGCACAGTCCACTTCGGAAAGGGAATTTTTGTTGAATAATTCAAAATGAACATGAAGGTTGTGATCGCAGGAAGGGAGCCTCAATTATGAAAAAAAGCCATCGTTACTCTGGTCAATCGCGTCGCTATGTGATGTGCCAAACGCGAAAGGTGGGGAACTTGAAGTAGTTCCAGCACAACTTTTACCCTTGGCTTCCACATAAGACTAACCTTAGACAGGTAAAACCACCTGTCATCTATGAAAAGGGGATCTTCGATCTAATATGTAGTGGCCTAGAACTCTTTGAATAAATTATTGTAAAGCGTGTGACATGTCCTATCTGTCACGAGATGCACCAAAAAAGCTGATGAGCCAAATATTAGATGTGACGTGACAAATATCCAACGTTTGAATTCCGTCACCTCATCCTGTCTCTCCCAGCCAACGATTTTCACTTGTGGGGCGTCTGAGAAACCAAGCCAATCTTCGCATAAAACATTTTATTTCTTGTGGAAATATTCCAGGACATTGTCTTATTGGCGTTGTCGATCTTGGTACGTTTCACAACGGCGGTAGCAACCGATAATTTTTTTGTTGATGTGATATCCTTTTACATTCCGCAACAAAAAGAAAGAAAAGAAAGATTAACATATCGATTTGGAAGAATAATATTTTATTTGGTCCCAGGGTAAGGAATATGGCTTGCGCCCTATCATCGATTCTACAAACGATGCAATCCAGGTTCCTCTCGCCTTTGCGCGTGCTCACGGCTATCAACGTCGGCGTTATCGACTTAACCCTTTCTTATCATAATTTCTAATGGATAATCCACAACACTATCAACCACTCTCGCATGCTCTCCACCCACCCACGCCAAGCGCGAGTCGAGCACATTACACAACACAGGGACAACACACGGGCTTTGCGCAGCAGGAGGGTGCTGAAGCATCTCGAACTCGAACTCAAACCCAGAATATGCGTCCTCAAGAAGAAGAAGAAGAGGAGGAGGAAGAGGAGGGCGAAGATGAAGGACTTGTCGAGGAACAGTTGAATCTGACTGACACGGATATTCATACCAGTCGGCCTTCGACTCCTAGGGGATCCACGTATGTTGGAAGGTATATGGGGAGAAAAAGATGCTAAAATATTTGTGTCTAGTTCCGGTGATCCCTTATCAAGCAACGTCGAGACCGCTCAGACATCACAATCTATTACACCCATTCCCGAAAAAAGGCGCCCAGGCCGACCTCGGGGTTCGAAAAATCGGAAAGCTCGCATTTCTGCTAAGAACGAATCCCAATTTTATGCCGGCCAGCAACAGGGGAATGGATCAACAGCAACTCCAACACTTGCGGCTCTTCCTTCGCACCCAAACATTACGCCACAGAATCAACCATATTATGAGTTTCAGTGGAGGATGTTGAATCTATGCGCAGAATTCTATGGAGCGGCTGAAGAGCTGGTGGCAAGTGCTACTTTTTATCACACTTGATTAGGCGTGCTAATAGTGGATTGTAGAAAGCAACCTCCCCCCTAGTCGTCGCACAGTGTTATCACTTTGGTCCAGGGGTGAAAGTTGACCCTCTTGCAATGTTAGGCGAAGCAAAAGGAGTGTGCGACACTCTTGTAGGTCCTTTTCTTCTTTTCAATGAAATCGTTTTAAAAATTTTTGTCAGCTCGCAAACCCTTCTCAACTTGTCACGAACCCTCCGCCCCCTATTTATCCCGTACTTCCAACCGTGTCCATGTATCAACCAGCTGTGCAACCTCCAGTGGCTGGCCCTTCCACCACCCCAGCTTCAACCAGTAGCTCGGCCCCTCCCGCGGCCGTTCACCCTCCTTCAGGTAGTGCTAACACCACTCAGCCAGGCATCATGTCAGCCTCCCCATCGTTCGTCGTCCCTCTGCAACAGCCGCCTGGGTATCCCCAGTACGCAGTTTATGGATCTCCTCCACATGCCCAGTATCCTACAGCCTCCTATTACCATCAATATGCTCCGTATTCGACACCTTACTACCATGCACATACTCAGCCTTCTCAGCCTTCAAGCATTTCGGTTGCAAGTGTGACCACTTCGACGGGTGCATCAGCAGCTCCAACTGGAGGCACAACGCTGCCTACCACAGCAGCAACGATTACGACAACGCCTGCTACGGGCGGCACGATGATCGGAAACTCAGGGCCTTGGTCAGAGGAAGAATTGGAAAGGTTGAAGAAGTTGGCAGAAGATGGTAGGAGTCGGGTAGGTGCCGGAACAGCTGGGGAAGTAGATTGGGATTGGGTTGTCTCTGAGTGGGGTCCAACTCGATCGAGGTTTGTCCTTTAGTTCATTGAAATTACCTGTTCCAATGATCTAATGTTTATGATAGACATCAGGTCCTTCTTCAAGCAAATAAACTTAATTTAAAAGAAAGCACCACACGAGGAACTAAAAGGCGAAGGGAGGAGGGCCAGGCTGACGTGACAGGTACTCCTTCCTTCCAACCTTCCACCTCTGCCACTTCCACAACAGCTGCGACGACGACAACGGCGGCACCATCAACTGGGTTGGCCACGTCGTCACCTGCCCCCAGCGCTTCACATTCTGCTGTCGCCACCACAACGCCTGGCGCGTCACCTGCATTACAAAATCAACAACAACCTCCCTCTTCCACTTCTGGTCCTTCAACTTCTCAAACAAAAACGACGACCACAACAGCAGCCCCACAGTTACCTTGGCCCATGCCAACAGTAGCTGTGAGCGCACCTTCTGTTCCAGTCCTTTCTGCGCCTGCGTCTGGAGCTTCCTTACCCTCTTCATTTGCCGGACATGGGCAGGAGCAGCGGACAAGCTATTATAGACCCAGGCCAGCGAACGCGGCTGATGCGAGTAAGACGGTTAGCCAGCAGCATCAACAAAATCCGTATTTATATGCAGCAAATGGACACACGCTTCGCGCAGGAGGACATGGAGCGGTGGTGTATAGACAAAAGAAAAATGGGACATAAATCCTAGTAGTGTTGTGGTGGTTTGCTCGGAGGTGGAGGTGTATTACTGTTGGTCTTTCTGTTCTTGTTCTTCGTTATTTCCCTATGTCTGAGATGCTGTATGCACGGTTTTTCTTGTTGCATCGATGACCTGTATTTCCTTTTCGTTTGGTTTAGACTGTACAAAAAATTTTCTGCTCGATATAACGAGAAATACTGGACTTATAGTTCCTATGAAGATGAAATATTATCTTTAATCTTATTTCTACTGAGCAACACCGATCGACCATATCGTTTAACTCTTGAAGAGTGTTCAAGAGCCCATCCTATCCTTTCCAAACTCGTCAAACAACACCTCTATGCAACCTCTGCATGCAAACTACGTCCGTGACCTTCATATATGGCTAGGACCCCTGTCGTATATTTACACGCTCATTATTGCATGATGAGGAGCATTGATTTTGCCGAAATTTCGGAAGTTGCAGAGGATAACACTGACTCTTGGTAGACATCCAAATACCGAATGGTCTTTGCTTCATGAAAGATTCCGTGCAGCTTTTATGCAATGCCCCCGTTTGCCTTCCATGATTGAAGTGTCCATACTCAAAGGCAATCAATTTTTCTCAACGCATTTGTTAACTGCACAAGCATCAAGTTTGGAGGAATATTCGCTTTTGAGATCATCTCATTGTCACTTCGCCGTTGTATTTCCGGCAATAGCATCTTGGGCCAAAACATCAAGTCGAAATCTACTTTGGTACGTATTACATGACTTGCCCATTTAGTCTAACCAACTTAACCATCCACAAGTGAAGAACAAGTTGAAGACATGCACTACGAATCCTCCCTTGCTACAATTGCGACCCTCATGAGATCCGCCCCCTCTGTTAAGCATTAACTCTTAACCTCCGTTTTAAGTTTGTGTAATGAATTGGACTGGTCGCCTCTCTCCTTTGGATGTATCGACCTCTATATTAGCAATCGCCTCCCTCGAGGGCAATGCCGACTTGATGAGACCGAAAAGTTTGTTTCAATGCTTTTGTAATTACATCTTCAAATTTTCCCGTCGGGCTTTATTGTTTACCTCAGTTGGACTTATGATGGACCTTTTGGATTCGCCTGGCAGATGGTGGAAAGGGGAAGACAACGAGTTGAGAAAACGAGAAGGTGGTTGTTGGGCTTAAGCTGTATCCGGTGTCTGAAATTGGGATGCTGACCAGGATAATCGAATTGACAAGAAGATCTCGGATTGGACAGAAAACGAGTCAGTCCAGGAAGGAATGTACATTATGTAAGCATTTGTTGACAGCCTTTTCCTTTTGTCAAGGCGAACTGCGGCACTGGACGAAGACAAAGTCCACACACCTCCATTGACCGATCAACGCCAGGATCCAGAAGAGCATGCGCGCCTTAAATCCAATGCTACCACCAGAAATCGTTGACCATATTTTCGGTTTCCTTCAATCAGATAAGTTAACGCTTGAAAAATGTTCAAAAGCACATCCCATCCTTTCCGAACTTGTCCAAAAACATTTCTATGCCAACACCACTATCCGTGTTTCTAGTCGTAGTACTGATCTCTCTCAATTCTCCGAACTCGTGTCGAACAACCTTTGCATCGCAAACTACGTTTACAACCTTCAAATAAAATTTGTATGGTCAGTACACGAGTCTTCTGGCAGGCGCTTATTGGATCAGGAGAAGATTGCCTTGATGTTGCCGAAGTTTCGGATGTTGAGGGGGATAGGATTGTATGTCGGTGATGATCCGCCTACCGAGTGGCCTATGCTTCATGAAAGATTCCGTGAAGCTTTCATGCAATGTCTCCGTTCGCCCTCGATGGTTGAAGTGTCCATATTCGGAGCCAGCGAGTTTCCCCTCACCACATTTCGTAACTGCACGAGCATAAAAAAACTGGCGCTTGGGGGAGAATTTGATTTTGGCGATTCATCCTCTGAGTCGTCTTTGGTCTATCCTCGGATCGAGTCACTGTCGCTTTACGATTGCCAGCGTTCTTGTTCGACAATCATATCTTGGGCAAAAACCTGCAGTCCGCGCTCGCTTCGCTTTAGTCTTCCAAATGACATTACGATACTTCAATCACTTGTGCAGATCTATTCGAACACTCTTGTCAGTCTGGAACTCGACTTTGGCGAAGCTTGTATGTCTATTACTCATGACGACCTTTCAATCGTTGTTTATCTACCCCCTTAGATCGATCAAGATATACAAGTTTGCCTCCACTCAGCCCATTTGACCCGTCTTGCTTGCACAAGGTTGAAGACTTGATTATCCATGCGCCAGCGTCTCTTTTTCTCGTCGGCGGGGACTACAATACATCCCTTCCTATGAGCTTAAACCTCGTTATGTCTGCTCCATCTCTCAAGCACCTAATACTTGATATCCGTGTCTGGTTTGGTGACACACCTTTCTTACCCGAATTTGACTGGTCTCCTCTCAGCCTTCTTTGCTCTTTCTCCCTTGAATGCACCAAACTCCATGTCGTTTCGATAGTATTCACAGTCGGGACCCATGTCTCTCTCGAGGAGCTTCTCTCTTCTCTCGAGGGTAATGCAGATTTGATGAGGATGGTGAAGGAAGGGATATTGACAATTAAGACTGAAAAGTTTGTTTCAATGTCTTTGTAATTACGTCTTTAAAATTTCCAAGCTTTGTAGAGTCGGAGAACTGTTCATTCTGTACGGACCAGTGAAAGTAAGTTTACGACAAATGTGAAAGGTCTAGCACCAATCCACTCTTCGTTCTTCGCTTGTTTAGTCCTCCATCACTTTTCCAATAAAATATTCCTCATGTGAGTTTTTCCAACAACCACTATTTCAATTATAGCTGCGCCGCCACACCTGCATTTGGCAGCACCCGTTGTCTTTCTTGCCCTCTTCAAGTAATAACAATCCTTTGGAACAGCCACCCACCTCGGATTGGTAGTGGGCCAAAAGGGAGATTTGAAAAAAAAAAATACCAATAGAAATAGATAAAATTACACAGCACTAGATTATGACAGCAAAAACAGCGAAAACAGTTACAATGAGAACCAAGGTAAAAAAAAAAAACAGTTGCAAGCAACTTTGTTTTATTTGTTGAGAGGAGGAGGGGATATGGGAGAAAGAAAGAGAGAGGACACTTGGATTGGGAGGGATGAATTCGAAAAGCGCCAAGATGGGAGCAGAGCGAACCCGAATTAGACGAAGAGAAGAACAAAAATGAAGAAATTGGGAAAGAATGGAGCATTGAATATGCCAGCATAGACAAATTTGGGGGTAGATTGACGAAATGAATGAATGAGAAGCAAAAAAAAAAAAAGTGTGTCGACTTGGTTGATGATGATGAATCGGCAGTATAAATACACGCTCTTCATCTCCTGTTTGCCCCATGATTTGACCACGCAAAGCATTGGGGGGCATCAAAGAGGTCAAGGCAAGATGAGGGAAAAAAGGAAATGAAATGAAAGGAAGTGGAGATAATAATTTCCTCCGACAATGAAACTTTGAACAAAAAGGAAGAAAGAAAGTTGCAAGAGATGATGGGATAGGAATGAAGCAGTCAAATATATACTGCAGAAAGAATGGTTGGATGTATGTAATGTTGTGAAAAAAGCCTGGAGAAATTCCTATGTACATGAGCAGTGTGTAGATAATGTGTAGATGGGTAGATTAGTCTGTATGAACAGATAGAATAATGATACAAGGAAAGGGAGATGAGAGGAAGCAGCGAATGAAATGATTGGGTGAATGGACTGGTTGGATGGATGGAAGGAAAGCAAAAGACCCTCCGGCCTTGATACATAACCTATCAAGATATGTCAAACGCGAAAAAGAAATGAGTGTGTTGTGTTAACCTGAAGATGCAAAATTATGCAACAAAATGCTAAAAAAAAAGAAAAGAGGCAGTTTCCAATGAGAGTGTGTTCGAGTTTGTGTCGAATTTATGCGAAGCAGAGGAAGTGATGAGGTCGAACCGAGTCAAAAAAAAGAGTGTGCGCCTGTGACGGCAAGGATCGCATGCATTGTAAAAAGACTCGTTCGGAACGGTATCGAATCAACCGCCAAAGTGCAATTTCGAGCCGACGGCAACTGATATCCAAGAAACCCAGTATTGTACCCGGATATCTGTCGGACAGATTCGGGTGCGTTTGTCGAAGGGTCACCGAATCCAGCAGAAAAATAATCAAAATCCTTCCTTTCCTTCCCCCTGCCTTTCAATCCAAAAAAAAAATAACACCTTCAACCCCACCCACAACCCCCACCATCACACCTTCAAATCAACTGAAACGCACTCCCCAAACACTCCTTCTCCTTCTTCTCCACATCTCTCCCATCCTCCTCCCTGCTCTCCTCGCCTCCCTCACGTATCAAACTCCCAAATGAAATTCTCCTCGCAGAAAGCCTCCGCACCCTCCTCAGCGTCCGCACACGGTGCATCGCAGGTGAGCCCGGCGAATCGAGGGGTGATGATGGTGGGCTTTGTGTATGTGCCGGGCTCGGCGCGGGCGCGGGCGAGAGTGTGAATGGGCGTGGGGAAGGCAGGTTCTGAGTGGAGGGCGAAAGGACGGCCGAACGCACAGGCAGTGGGGAGGCTGTGGTGCGAGGGGACGATGTGAACGTTGTCGTTGTCGTTGTCAGAGCTGCAGGTAGTCGTGGTATGGTGCCGTTCTTCTTCGTGAGACGTGATGCAATATCATGGACAGGACCGAGGGCAGGAACAGGAACGGGCGAACGCACTTTCGTCTTTGCTTTCCCAGGTCCAGGTGGTGATGTGTACTTGAATGTCGACATCGGTACAGGACTACCCGAACCCACAGCATCAGAAAGAAGAGGCAACTCAGCCCCAAACATACTCGGGTTCCTCTGCAAATTCATCGGCAAAGGACGCGATCGACTCTTCGTCTTCACCTTCGTCTGCTCATCCGGAGCTGCCGTCCCCGTCTTGGAATTGTTGCCACTACCCTTATTGTCTTCACCCTTACCCCTAATCCTTTCCACAACAGACGACTTGGGATAACTCTTCGCCTTACTGTTCACCTCGCATGGTCTCATAGGTAACAGACCCTCCTCAACAGGCGAAGAGAGCGCCGTATCCGTCCCCGTCTTCGGGCTGCTCGAGCGTGAGCGTGAGCGGGAAGAAGACAGAGAGGACACAACCGAATGTTCCCTCCTTCCTACCGCAGCAACATTAGTACCAGCATTGACACCAGCACCAACACCGTTCTTCGTCTTGACCTTCTTCGCTCGTCTACTCCTCGCCTTTTCCTCTTCATCACTCGACGGACAACTTCCCAATGAAACATTCCTCGTGTGAGTTGGACCTTGACTTTCTCCTCCTCCCTTTCCAGCACCAGCACCAATACTACCCACCACAGAAGCACCAACAGCAGAATAGGTGGCCGAGATGGGAGCCGAGGCATCCGAAGCCGCTTTCTTCTTCGTTTGATGACGCTCCAACTTGACTTCCTGCGCAGCAGCTCCATACGCAGGCACACGCTTACACCCTGCCGCCCTTTTCACCGAATAATCCTTTGGCGGAACAGCCGGTGGTGAACTCGCATCTGTATACCTAATCCTTTCCAACCTCGGATCCGTCAACAACGGTCCACCACCTCCCACGCCCACGCCTACACTGCTGGTGCTAAACATGGACGAAGACGCAGAGTGGAGCAAAATACGTGGGGTTGTGACGTGGTTGTTGCTGCTGCTGCTGAAGCCGAGAGAAGAAATGGTGTTGAGTGTGGAAGAGCTTGGAGTCGAGGGGCTGATGAGGGAGGGTACGTCTGTTGGGGCAGGAGGGGACAAGGAACGTCGTTGGCTAGCTTGGTCTTGACCCGCTGGCGGGCGTGTGTAGGGGTGATAAGCAGAGTTGGGAAAGAGTCGGTCGGATCGTTGGAGGCGCTTGGAAAGACTAGAAATTAGATCCGTCAGTCAAAGGAATAGAGGTGACAAATGATTTGATTACCGAGTCAAGGTCGAGTTTTCTTTGATATCCTCCAAACTAGGCTTGATGAAATCCATACTCGATTGTCTGTAAAGTGGACGACGAACATTGGGGCTGAGGTGTTTTTCTTGTCCTTCATGAAAATAAGGATAATTGATAGCCCCACTATCCACGTCCATCCCTTCCACATCGACCTCTGCTCTGATAGCACATCGACCCCTTGCAGCGGCTTCTTCTTTTGCCCGACTGCGTGCGAGCTCAAGGAGCTTGACGCGTGTGGCGCGGATCGAATGAGGCCAGTCGATGGGTCCTTTTGCTTGAGAGACACCACGCGCAATTTTATCGAGGAGATTGGAAGGCGGCACAGGACCATGAAAGGGTGTTACGAGGTGTGCCGGAAGAGCATCCAGAGTCTGTGAGAGATGTCAGTCTACCAAGACAACGCGAACGAGAAAACAGTACCCGAGAGAGGAGCAAAACCTGCTCTGGCAACCACTCGAATTCCATGGAATCATCCGCATTTGAAGACGTCCAGCTATCGGAGCTGTTTCTATTCGGGGGGTAATATACCGAGAGGAGGCATGGGGAGTGGCAGCTCCGAGGCGTGTGTGGGTCCGCTGCGGCCAAGGATAGGGAGGACGAAGAGTTGGCAGAGAGCAACGACGATGTTCGACGGGGTAGAGGAGGATGAGGGAGCACGATAGCTAGTGGAGTCAGGCCTGTCTGACGACGCGTCTGCATATTTGTTTATTTAATTTTTGTTGGCCCCTTTTTTGAGCACCGTGCAAAACGATAACCCCCCTCAGCAGTAAAAGGATTGTTTTGCTGAGAAGCAAGATATACGCGGTCCAGGTGCAAGCGATGAAGAACGGAACCAAATAAACCAAATCAACAATAACTAATTCAAGCTCCGACACTCTTATCCCCGCTCTCCCGAGTTTACTTTTTACCCCGGGACCTTGTTCTTCTCAGACTTAAGCTTTCCTACGACAGCCATATCCATATCCACGTCTCCATAACAAATGTCTGCTTCAGACGACTACCTTGACCAATTCACCTCGAATGCAACGTGCTATGTGCATCGTGCCATTATGTACAGGAACGTGTTTCCTGGACCGGGACACCTCAGCTGCGAGTTTGATGAGATCCGACTACTATGCATCAGCGAATCATGAAACTGTATCATTTGTAAGAGTCATTCAATAAAATGTTGATATGAAGCGCTGAGCTTACTCAAAATGACAACTTGAACTGTGCCATATGTAAATCAGTACTCATCAGCGGCACGCCGCTCAAGACTCTGTGCACTAGATATGCACAAAACAGGGCTCTTCATCTCCCTTTAGAAACCAACTCAACCTTTTTCTTTCGCGTTGCTGTCGTGCTCTTTAACCCCGGATCGACGAAATGCTCATCAAATCATGAATCATGTACCAATCGCAAAAGTCATTTCACCAGTACCTGCAAGCTTCTGATGATGATATGAACCTCAAATGTACCCATAACTCAGTACTCTTCCTTTAGAAATAAACTCAATCTCTATCGTCGTTGTGCGCTTTACCCCGGATCGACATGAGCTTCAACGAATGAAAAATAAGGGATACACATGATCCTCGTTCTTACAAGTTACGTAGCTAGACTGACGGACGTCCTTCATTTCCACAAAATCTTCCCCCTAGTACCCGCATCGTTTCCAATGGGACTGATCTGATCTGATCACCTCATTGTTCCCCTCTCAGCGCATCTTACTTCACATTAACCTTCCTAGTCAAACTCCTCAACCTCTCTGCATTCTTCTTCCTCCTCTCCACATCCATCTCAACACTCGCATTCGTCCTCATCCCAACCATCAACCCCATCCGATCCGTAGGCGCAACCGTATACGTACCCAACTCCCTCTGTGGTATGCTCACCGCGTTCTTCCGTACCTTCTTTTGACCCTTTCTCTCTTCCTCCTCCTTGGCTCGTGCAAGGATCGCGCTGAGCTTTTCGCCAGCCCGCATGTCCACTGCCCCAGCCCGTGTCCCTGCTGTGCCACCAGGTCCGGGCAGGTCCGTCTCAGCCACAGGCACAATCCTATCTCTATACGACGCGCTCCTCTTGATAATCGGTCTCGACCACATCGACACCAAATCATTCGCAAGCCTCGCGATATCCGGCGTCACCCGCTTACATTTCGTGTAAAATAGCACGACCCTTCCTAGGCCTGATTCTTTGAGCACGGCAGAGTCGATGAATTCCATTTTGCGGATGCTGTTGAAGAACTCGCGTTGGATGTTGAGTGAGGGAAGGGAGCGGTCCGGGAGGGGTTCGAGCCAGCGGCGGACGGCTTCGAGGAGGTTGTTGTCTATCATGGACTGAGCGAGGGACGCTCTTCAAAGTTCGAATTAGTGACCGGATGTATATTTAAAAGGAGAACACACTTTCTCAATGTGTCCATTGCTTCAGGAAGCATCCTAAGCTTGGACATGGCAGGCAACTTGTCCTGATTCGACCTCAAATCCTCATCGGCAGCATTACTCATAGCCTCTCTTAACCTCGCCACCTCATCATCAGCAAAACTGTCCAACACTTCATCTGTCGTCTTTTTCTTGCGAGGGCGATTGCTCTTTTTGCTTTTGAGAATCTCGTCTATTTTCATGTCGAGTCTTATTTTGTTGGCTTGAAAATAATAATAAAAGAATGAACAGAGGTGGCGAGTTTTTGGCTCACCTTGTTCGGGAGGGAGACCACTGAGGTCGACCTCGACAGGCTGCCTTCGTTTTCTCTTCTTGGCGATTTTAGAAGGTTCGCGTTCATCACCGACGGCACCTGCATCTACGGTAGCTCTCTTTTTCCTCGTCTTTTTCTTGGTGGCTTTACCGACGACAGCGGCGGAAGAAGAGGGAAGACGGGCTTGCTGGACATAGTCGTCCTCTGAGTCAGGGCCTGCAGACGATTCTTGATCATCCTCTGGCTGTGTAGGTGGTGGAAGAGGACGTTGTTGTTGTTGTTGTTGTTCTACAATGAAGATATAATGAAGAGTTTACCATTAGAAAGCGAGACAAACATACCCTCATCCTCGTCTGAGGAAAGCTCGGATTCAGAGCCACCAAAGACTTCACGTTCTAGATCTCGCTAGAATAAATGAACAAAAAGTCAAGGGGGTGCAAAATGAAAGGATTTACCTTGTTCATGCTGAACAAAGAAAAAGGTGAAGCACGTGCGAAAAAAACAGTCGGTTCAAATTAGATCATGGTGAACGGCGGTGCCTATTAGTATGAATGACAATGACCACGACAGACTGTACAGCACCATCACCACCACCACCATGTTCTCATCGCCGTCACAGGCAGCGATGGCGTTCTATCCGGCAGCGGTGACGTCGGCAGCTAATGGTGCTAACTCGGTTGATAAAGACGCCATGACAGACCGATTGAAGCGCCCCAAAAACAGAACCATAAATCACCTCATCAACGAGGATCCTCCTTTCCCTCTAATGTCTCCAACTCCCCGTCGTCTGTCCTCCCGCCTCCTCCTCGCCATCCTCCACAACCCATCTGTCCTCGCTTCGTTCGTCGCCCAGCTCGACTGGTTGGACCTGTACCCTCTGCTGTGCTCTTGTAAAGGCCTTTACGACATCTTCCGAGATTTACCCTTGCGAGATGTCGTTCTCTCTAGATTCATACAGGGCTATGGATTTTGTCTCAGGCATCGGGATATGTTGCTTTACCAAGACGTGCCCATCACAGCTTACGATCTCGACCTTCTCCGTACGGTCCTTTTCTTTCTTGTTGTTATTATTTTAATTTATTTTCTAGTCATCTCCCAATGTGCTCCCCTTAACAGCTATCCAACCCACGCTCTCCGCGTCCTCTCGGTTTTTTACCCATCCATCGAAGACGACCTCATCACCGCCAAACTCGTCGCTCTCACCCAAGCCCACTCCCGTTTCGTCCTCCTCTTCCAATCCCTCGTACACAGCTCCCTAAACTCTATCCCTATCGATCCACCTGAAGATCTCTCTCTGTTCAACAAAGCCCGTTCAAAGTTTTCCCCCGTCCGTGAACTCACCTTCCCCGCTCCACTCGCTTATGTCACTCAGCCGCCTCCGCAGCCTGCACCGAAAGACCGTCCGTTACCGCCGACACCCTCACAAAGACGTTCCTCGTTTTCTTTGTTAGCAGGTCCACCGATCAACGGTCGCATCCGGAGTATGCACAAACATTCCCGCAGCCATCCCGCCTCTCTGTCTGAACCACCACCTGCCAATCGTCTCCAACACAAACGTCCCTACTCCTATACGTCCGTCGGAATGACGAACCTCTTAGCCACACACCAACAAATCGAGTCTACCAACTCTACGACAACAATTGACGAGCCACAACAGGTGAATGAGTGCTTACCCATCCGAAGATTGTCGTTATGGGTAAAAAATCAAACGAGCCCGCCTCCTCCTCCTCCAGAGGAACCAAAAGCGCTAAAGATGTACTCCAACAACTGGCGGAGATCCACCTCCATCAGGGTCAAACCCCCCCAAGGCCGCCACGGGCACGGGCACTCCTTGTCCATGTCCGACACCTACACCGGAACCATCTTCGATTCTCGCCTAGCCGACGAATCCGATTACGGTGAACTTGAACGCCCCCGACGTCACTTTGCCTACGAACACCACCGCCGGTCGCACTCGAATAATTCTGGGATTGATTATAACAATTCGAGCGAATCGAGTATTTCGGCTGTGTCGAGGTCGTCGTGGAATAATAATAATGGCAATAGACCGGGCACGGATAGTCCTTCGGGATCTTTGGCGTCGAATAATTCCTCCCCGCCGCTTAGTACGTTAGGGAGGTATGCGAATCACCAACAAATTGGTTTCTTGGGGGGTGGATATGCCTATCCGAATGGCAATGGAATCAACATCACCAATACCATCTACACCTCTCCACCTCCTTTCATTGTCGGAGGATACCGTACGCCACCACCACCCTCATCAACAACCTCCTCCATCCACGACCTCCTCCTCGCCACCTCACGGAACCGCGCTCCGATCCTGCGGGTCTATATCCCGACCCATCACCTCTCGCCACCCTCGATCGAGGCGTGCGAGAGGCAGCTACAGGAGAGTGGGCTGTGGGAGCATTTGTCGACGGGGGATGTGGTTTGTAATTTTGGGTTTATACCTGGTGAGGGCGCGGAGGAGAGGGATGGAGATAAGGATGAAGATCGGGAGGGCAGGGGGGGTGGAGGGGTTGTGAGAAGGGCTTCGTTGGTTTATCCTCTCCCTATTTCATACAATAACACCGCAGCCGCACCCTCTTCTCCCAACCCGAACAACAACAACAACAACAGCAACAACAGCAACGAATTCGAACGCAAAAAATGGCTCATCTTTGACGGACACACTCTCGTACCTTACACTCCCCCCGATCTTCTCCCACTCTCCGAACCACTGCATCTGCCCACGCCTTTTTACTACCACCACATCATGCCCGCGTTTTCGAATCCGCAGTTTATCATCTCGCGTCTGCCACCGGTGTTGAGGTCGGGAAAGTCTTCGTCACCCTCATCACCTACGAGTCCGACTCACCAACAGCATGCCTTTCCTTCCTTTGATCCTCCTTTTTCCCCCGCAATAATACCCCTGGCATCAACACCGACACCGACGCTTACGCTCCTCCCCACCACCTCTCAAATGCCGTCACCTCACTCACCCAGCGGACTCGCTCTCGTTCACCGCTATGCCTGGACCGCACGTGTCGTCCGCACACGTCTACCTGACGAAGGCGAGGTAGGCGAGGGTTGGTTCGGGGAATGGATCATCGAGTGCGAAGGAACGAAGGAAGGTCGGAGAATGTTGATGGATGCGCTCAAGGGTAAAATGATGGGCAAGAGGGTGTGTGAGGTGGTTAGGGAGAGAAGTGGGGGTGGGAGGTTGTGGTTTAGGTGTGTGTTTTGCTTTTTATTTTGGAGTGGAGGGGTGGTGGTGGTGGTGTTTGGGTGGGTTTTAGTGACTTGACTGACCTCGTTTTTTTCTTCCCCCCTGTAGGATCTTACCGTGATCCCCTTTCACTTGGGTGTTTCCTTCTTTCTTTCTCTTCTGTTATATAATTCTCAAGGCGTAACGCCACGGACAACATGGACCATAATATTCAGGGAAAGGATAAGGAGGATTAAAAAAAATTGTTCTGATAACCCCTTCTATAGTCTACATCCTCTACTTTCTACAAATTTAACATGCACTAAATCCTGGGGACCTTCTCTCTACTTAGCTCTCTCTACTTTGCTTTCTGCCTGAATTTTAAAAATACTTTTCCCCCTTGCTCAATACCCATACACTTCATATTCATTTCCTAGTCCTATTCTAACCATTCTAGCTCAACTTTCACCTTTTTTTCCTTCTGTCAAATAGACTTCGGCATGGGACATAATGCAGAGTTTTTAATATCTTTTTTCAACGGATGCTTTTTACCAGGTTGCTTGCTGTATAATTTCTGATGGACAATCCTTTTCTTTTTCCCAGCACAAAACCCATGTATGAGAATACGTTTTATGCGTGAGATTAAGCTCTTTTTATTGGTTGGAATAGTACATTAGTAAAGTGACAACAGCAAGAAAAAAAACAAAAGTATCTATAGGTACAACCCCTCCGGTGTGCCTTCGCTCTTCCTGTACAAAACCTACAAACCAGATAAAACATTCAGAAAAATATGAAAAAAAAGTAGTACAACACATACCTTTTCTCTAGCCGACGTAAAATCTTGTTTCGTAACCCTCATCCTCCTCTCTCTCAGCGCCAATAACCCCGCCTCGGTACACACCGCCTTAATATCCGCCCCCGACAAATCGTCCTTCGCCAACACAAACTCCTCCAAATCCACATCCCCGCTCAAGCTCATTCTCGACGTGTGCAGTCTAAATATATGCCTCTTTGTTTTGACGTCAGGTAAGGGGAACTCGATTTTACGATCGATCCGCCCGGGGCGGATGAGGGCTGGATCGAGAGAGTCGATTCGGTTGGTGGCCATGATGACTTTGACTTCTCCCCGGGTGTCGAATCCGTCGAGTTGGTTGAGGAGCTCGAGCATCGTTCGTTGGATTTCACGTTCGCCGCCCGAAGTTGAGTCGTATCTGGGATTCCCCCATGGATTAAATTATGTCCTCGAAAATAAAAAGAGAGAGAGAGACGACAAACCGTTTGGTGCCAATAGCATCAATCTCGTCAATAAACACTATACTCGGTGCATGTTCCTCAGCAACGCGGAAGAGCTCCCGGACGAGTTTGGGCCCGTCGCCGAGGTATTTCTGGATCAGCTCCGAACCGACGACGCGCAAAAAGGTGGCGGACGTTTGGTTCGCGACGGCTTTGGCTAGGAGCGTCTTGCCGGTGCCGGGGACGCCGTAGAGGATGACGCCTTTGGGAGGTTTGATTCCCATTTCTTCATAGAGCTCTGGATGGGTGAGAGGTAGCTCGACGGATTCCTTTTTTTTTTTTTAAAAAAAAAAAAGAGTAAAAATCAAGCTCGCAAGGGAAAAGCACCAGCGCACCTTGATTTCTTGTATTTGTTGTTCCAATCCACCGACGTCTGCGTAACTTTCTGTGGGTGCCTTGTCGAGCTTCATGATACTGACGAGAGGATCCGCGTCGTCTTGGAGTACCCCCACGATCGCTTGTGTCTTGTGATGAAGCAACACCTGACAGCTAGGCTCAAGCAGATCCTTGTCCACAAACGACATAATAGACACATAAGACTCCGGACCCGACGCCGTGCTGATAATGGCATGGTCATCGTCGATGATCTCTTCCAGCGTCCCAACAGCCATCGGTGACCCGCGAAGATTGTCCACCCTTGACCTGTCCTCTTCGTTCTTCTCCTCCCTTGTCTCTTCGGGCTTGAGACGCTCTTGATTCTGGATGAATTCTTCCTCGAGGAGAAGGTAATCTTTGATTCTTTCTGTTTTGAGGAGTTTGAGACGACAGCGAGTGGTAGGGAAGACGGCGGGGAGTTTAGAGGCAGCTGAGGGACCCCTCCTCTTTTTCTTGCCGACGCGAGTGGGTAGAGGAGGTTCCCATTTCTTCTTCTCAGGTTGATCGTCCTTCTTGTCTTTATTGCTGTTGTTGTCGTTGTTGTTTCCACCTTCTGTAGGGGGCATACCAGATGGAGAGTTACCCTACCAATCCTCATATTAGAAAAATCGCGTTGTTGAATAAGAAAGTACATACCATGGTTCTAGAAGAAAAGCTTGCGATGCGTTGCAGGCGTTTTGGGCGACGCGTCAGTGTCCCAAATCGGTTTAAATACACGTGACTCTCCTACAAACTGCATAGCGCTCGACTAGTCGACGGGTCGTTTCTTTGCCGCCTTCCTCAAGCAATGGCTGAAGCTACAACACCTCTTACCGCCAATTCACAATTTATCCAAGCAGGTAAAAAAGCTCCTTTTTCAATTTCCAAAGGCAAAAAGAAACTAACCACCTCCTTCCCTTGTAATAGACGATGATGATGACTTTGACGAGGAAAGCATCCCCGGATTCACCCACCCCGGAATGGTACAACAGCCTTCTGTGCAAGACAAGGGTAAAGGTCGTGCCCAATTTGTGCCGGAACAACTCGCTCCACCTCCCACCGCATCCAAGGCCGGCCGACCAGTTTCACCTACCGTCTCAGGCAACATTGGCAGCTCTTCTTCTTCTTCCCAAGGCGCGTCTAGGACAGCCAACAGACAGCTAGTGGGTGGCGTGCAAGTCGAAACGAGATACTCAGGTGTGGACACGTTAGATGAACCCGTGTCTAAAACGATTGTAAGTTGGCCGAGGTTTTGTTTTCTTTCTTGGCAAAAGAAAGGCAGGAAAGCGCTCATTTATTAATTCTCTTTTTTTTCTCCTTGGCGGGCGGGAACAGGTTCGAGATATATTCTCGATCTATTCCAAGCTCGTACAGGTCTTATATCCCCGACGGTCTCATGGCCGTGAAGTTCTAAGGTTTGTCTACTTTCTGGACAACCACACTATATTCAATATTCAACAGAGACTGGGATCTTTGGGGTCCCCTTCTCCTCTGCCTGTGCCTCTCCATCATGCTGAGCATTGACGTACGCTCAAAATACATCCCATCTCTCCTAACCCTAATGATCATCCACCACCTAGGCACCTCCTTCCCAATCACTCGGAGTCTTCTCAAGCGTCATTGCCATCTGCACCTTGGGTGCTTTGGCCGTGACCATTCAAGCAAAGGTGAATGACTAACTACACAAAAATCTGGTCGTCTTTAACTCATCGTTTATCAGCTTCTTGGTGGAAGAGTCTCGTTCTTCCAAGGTCTATGCGTCTTGGGTTACTGCATAGCGCCTCTGAACATTGCAGCCCTCATCTCTCTATTCGTTCGAATTATCTGGATTCGAGCGCCCCTTGCCTTGCTTGCTTGGGCATGGTGTATTTGGGGTAATGACCATCCTCCTTTTTTCTTTACGTTCAACTAACAAATCGCCGCCCCTTACAAGCTTCCGTAAATTTCCTGGACGGTACAAAAATCGAACAACAAAGGATCTTATTGGCCGTATACCCGCTCCTGTAAACATTCTTTTTTTCCTGTTTTTATTCAACTAAAATGTTTTGGCTCGTCTTCATTTTCTAGGTTATTCTACTTCATACTGGCTTGGATGATACTTATTCAGTAGTCGCTTTCTGCCTTTCTCTGCAGATGACCCTTTTTCGATATTTATTGTTTCAGGCACAATTGCAAGCGTATTGAATCACCTTCCGCGTATTGTGTAGGATGTCCGAGTTTTTGAGACTGCTTAAGAACATAATGAAGCAATGGTCCTTTGATACCGTTGAGTGAGATATTCGTGTGCAAAATACCGTGAAGGCTACCCGCTGAAATGTTATCGCCGCTAAAAATCGCTGAAAGCTCTACTAAACCCATTCAAGTAACCACGATAGAACATTTGAATAAAATTACACAATCCAGATCTGATTTAATTATGAAAATCAACTCTTTTTTTAATTTGCAGTACCCCTTGCCTCACCATCCTCATCAAGTCTGCATTGACCTCGAAAAAAAAGAGAAGCTTCTCAGGAGGAATATACCCCGGCTTAGCATAAAGGGTGTTGCATTCAAGAGAGGAAGAGACAAGAAGCGCGAGAGGGGACCAGTCCACTTCAGGAAGGATTGTACTGTGCATAAACTGGATCTCGAGTGTCAAGTGCGTAAGAGATGGCGCAGATCTAACAAGATCTACAATCGCAGGAAGACTGTCGTACCCTGATTCTCCACTTGTGACTAGCCGGGTGTGCACAGTCAAGTTTTCAAGTTTGGTCAGGCAAGAAAAGCTCAATGTCATTCTGTTAGAAAGCTCATAATTTATGCCGTCTAAGGAAAAGTGTCGATGAAGGGTTGAAATAAATGAACGTAATGAGAACGTACAACAAGTAAAGTCGACGTCCAGACTGGTAAGAGTGTCAGAGCAGGTTGACAGGAGCATCGGTAAGTCAGATATCTCAGAAGGACAAAGGCTGAGCGAACGCAGGCTGCATGTTTTCACCCAAGATGTAATTACCGAAAGGGAAAGGTAGCAACGGCGAAGTGACAATGACTCGATCTGAGGGGGTAAGGAAGAAGAATCGTAAGTGGAAGGTCCTTCAAACGTCAACGTCTTGATGCTTGTGCAGTTAACGAATGCGTTGAGAGGGAATCCAACGCCTTGGAGTATGGACACTTCAATCATGGAAGGCAAACGGAGGCATTCCACGAAAGCTGCACGGAAATTTCTATGAAGCATAAACCATTCGGAACCAACTTCAAGGGTTAGAGTTATCCTCCTCAACATCTGAAATTTCGGCAAAATCAATGCAATGTCCTCCTCATGCACTGGGCGCACTTTAGAATAATATATTAAAATATCTATCCGAAGATCGCGAACGTAATTCGCGATGTAAGGATTGTCCGACACGAGTTTGGAGAATTGCGAGACATCCTGAGGAACATTGCGGATAGCGGTGTAGGCATGGATGTGTTTTTGAACAAGCTTGGAAAGGATGGGATGCGCTCGTGAACATTGTCTGACAGTGAAACGATCTGAGCGAAGGAAACTGAGGATATGGTCGATGATTTCTGGTGGTAACATTGTGGTATTCATCGAATAAACAACCGCAAAGTCGATAAAGGAATTTCTGCAAGGTCTAAAGTTGGCATCAAAAAATATCTAGAGAAAGTCAATCCGCATACTGTTATGAAAACAATGATTATTGGAGTGGTTTGTCTCCAATCAATGCAATTCCCGAGCTTTCATCTGTCTGCGCAATCAGTTTCTTCCTCCGTTCAAGAATCTCTGCTCTCTTCTGCGCAAGCAGCTCCTCCGACCTGACTTCCCATTTATACACCCAATAACCCAAGAAGCCAAATGCACCCATTGACAGGGCGTGTCCACCCGGATCTGTTTTTATTTCTGGTCAGTGTACTGATGTTACGGGAAGGAACGAGACACGAACTCATGAACAGATTCCTCTTTTGAATTCCAAGTTGACCTAGTCTAACTCCAAGCCCGGCCAAAGAGAATCCAAGGATACTGGAAAGAAGAGTCATGCTGCAGAGTGGTCTTGGAGACGATGAGAGAGTTCCGATATGTTGAACTTGAAGAAGTCACTGTAGTGTCACAAGAATATGCGACACAGCCACAGACGCGATTGTATCTATAATTACCATATTGCGTTTCAACCTGAATCGTTGAAGTTCCTCTATCCCTGTACATCTGTTTATCGTTGTAGAGCGTCATGTCTGGATCGGTGGAAGGTATCACAACGACTGCTGATAAAATTGCAACTGCGAAGCAAAACAAGGAAAAAGGAGATCAAGCATTCAAAACAGGGAACGCGAAAGAAGGTAAAGTCTGTCACAAGCAAATTGGTTCTTAGTAAATCACGCATTTAAAAAGCTTTGGCATCGTATCATGGGGTATTCTCCGTCTCCGGAAAGTCTGTTCAATCCATAATACTGATCAACCTGGTAGGCGCTTATGTACCTGTTGGGACTAGACAAGTGAGTCACCCAACTGGATCTAAATTGTTATCTCCTTAATTTCGAATTTATATGTAGAAATGCGTTGCGGAGTATTGGAATGGCCCCACAGGAGACGGATGTGATCGGCGATGGCAAGGCCCAAGAAAAAACTGAGGTCAGTTTTTCGGCAAGATTTGCAACCTTGATGGCCTATGTTTCAAACAGGTCGATGGGCTCGTTGAAAAGATATATGCAAATATGTCCGCATGCCATCTGAAGAATCAGAACTGGAAAAGGGCCCTGGAAACTGCTGATAAGGTAACAAAGGACTCTCTAACCCTCAATCGATTCTAACTGTTGTGAACCATAGGCGCTGGCAAAGAATGACAACAATCATAAGGCAATGTTCCGAAAAGGGAAGGCTCTGGGAGAACAAGGATTTTTTGAGAGGGCTGTCAAGGTCTTGGAAGATCTGAAATCAAAGAACCCTGCGGGTATACCAATATCTTATCTTTGAACCTCGTGGCTTAGGCTTACATCCTGCTTTAGCCAAAGATTCAGTCGATCAGGAAATTGCAAGGCTAAAAGCCATTGATATCGAACGAGAAAAAGTGCATAAGCAAAGACTGAAAGGTATTTGTTCCTTCAATATATGTTTTGGTTCTAACGACGTTCCAGGTTTCCTCAACAAGGCCGAGAAGAAGGGTAACTCCTTATCTGTATCAGATGGCGCAGAGCCCGAGGCTGTCAGACAGGCTTTTATTGAGGAAGTCAAGGAGTAGCGCTTTTCAATGACGATAATTCAATTTTTACATCGCATCGCTTTCGGGTTCTCAACTTTTCTGATTGACAATTAATTTCAAGGATACAATACAACATGTAGTGCATTTATATTCGATCGTGCCGCAAAGGGCTATGTCAAGTGAGCAACTGACTTATTGATGAAATTTTGAACATCAAACCCGCCACCTGATGAAGTAATAATACCAGCTTTCTCCAAAACGCTATTGCAATTCAGTCAATATCAATTGTTGTAGATCGTTACAAATAAAGTACTTACGCCAGGGTGTCGATGACTACCTTGGCTGATATCTCTGCGCAATTGGATGGATAGTTAACCGTCTCCAGCCATGCCTAATTAAATTCTGTATCAGTCAGTTACTCAAGTCAATTGGCCGCGTACTTCGACGTCTTCTTTATGGTATCCCCATTTCTCCACAATGAAAGGGATATTCCTTGATTTTCTGCCATCTCCCGAATTGAAATTATTGACGAATACCGAGAGGTTGGTCAGAAAAGCGGTAACAGCAGTAGCTGAAGCACGGTCTGGGTGTGCTGCAATCATCCAAGATGGCCAGGGTGTTGGAACGGTGCCAATCTGACAATGGTCAGTCTCAACCGATGTGCAGGGAGGATTTCATGCCTACAAAACGAGCTTCGCCAGCATCGATGAATGGTTTTGAAGTAAACCACTCCCACATGAATGCACTAGTCGATCCATCATTCACTGAATTTATGAGGCCACGGATGTCATTGTTCACTACGCAGAATTTCTTGTTGGTAAAAGCTCATTCCGGGAGACAATCTCAGTGACCTTGAAATTTCAGGTTTTCTGTCGGCCAGCTTTGTTGAAGTGCCATTACATATGCCATGATCTGACTTCCACTGGAACCTCATCAGGCATAAACGATCACGGTTTTGAAAATTAGCACACCTCCCATATCTTGAGATACCCATCATCGTATCTCTAAGATCGCTTATTGCATTATATTGGGATTCACTCCCCGCTATGACTGCCCTAATTCATAGTTTTTAGTAGTTGGTACAATAAACAAATTGGACAGATTTACCAGTTCAAAGGTGTCGAGACAAAACTTCCAACTAGCTTGTAAGCGGTAGAACCCTTGGCTATGCCAGCGATTAATGCATCAGTCAAAGCACTTTAGAGCGGGTTAATCTTGTGGGATGACAGCACATATACACACATACATTGCGATGTCTATTTCGTTATTGGTCAAGCAGGAAATCAATTGTCCAGTTCCACCTGCAATACACATTCAGTTACTAGAGATACGATAAAGTGTCATAGAAGAAACCAAACTTGGGCACTCGACAAGGGTAAATGTGCTTCCCTCATCCTTCTCCGCAAACTGGAGAAGGGGACTAGAAAAGTGTTCTCGAACTGAAAGGCGGAAGTGAATGTTAGACGGAATTGTCAGAATAATTTGTACAAAAATACATGCCATATCCCACTCGGAGGACCATAATTATATAAAATGAAGCGTTGTACTGCTTCAAGATTGTGTTATAATTATATTTATTAAATTTTATATTTTATTGAATATGAAATTTGCCACCAATTGTCACTTCACGTGCTCAGCGTCACGTCGCGTCAACCGGCGTTCCTTTTTCCTGAATAGTTGCCACTCTATTGAATAATCCATTCCTCCTATGCTCGGCCTACATGTCTACCCTAAATTTTGCAACTGAATCCTCTTACCAACACGCCATATTAATTTTAAAGAACTACTATGGTGCTGTTGAATCACTGAGGGCATACCTTACACACCTCCACGCATCACCATTTTGGCCTCCGTCGGATCCATCCTTCTTAGATCCTATTGATGCAGACCAAATTCACAATCTGCTGGCGAAGTCGTATGTCTGTGTGAATCAAGTGGAAAATATCTCTTTTCGTAATTTCTCTGCAACATTTGATATGCGAGAGGTACAAATAAGCTATTTCATTGCTTATGACTTTATTCAGTATGATTCATTCAGATTGTGGATCGAGCCCAAGAAAGACTATTTAGGTCTAAGAGGTCAAACAATATCATAACATCTGGTTATAGGCTTGTTAGCGTCCTTGATTTTCTCTCCTTCTCCATCTGACTACAGTCTAAAGGCACAACATGAAGGTGACCATGGTAGGACCGGAATGGCTCGTGTCGGAATAACCAACTACTTCATAAACACTATCATCAATGTTTTCTATTCGCCAGAATGGGAAACATTGCTCAGTTGGTAAGTTTGTCGAATTGAGTCTCTTTTGTGCCCTATGCTTGACTTGGTTGTGCAGGATTGGCGAAGATGCAATGATTCATATTCTCACGGAAACATCGATTTTTATATCTTTGCCAAATGGTTGCTTGTGTCAGATTACGGGCGAACCCCTTATCCACATGTTGCCAAAGGATCAAGTCATCGGAATGACAAAGCCGCTTCGAGTACATCAAACACCACCACCCTCAAGTCCAGTAAAGAAGCGTTCATGGACTGAGATTGAAAACCCAGAAAAACAGCTCCGTATCAAGCGACGTAAAGTTAGTGAGTCTAGCAAGTCAACAAAGGGCAACACAAAAACCAGGTGGTAAGTGTGCTCACTTTAAGCATTGTCACTTGACCGCCAATTTCTTAGTTCGTCGCCTGCTGATATATACTTTTCGCGGGTGAGGCTATTCTACTCGAAACCGAACTACATACCACGTACAAACCAAATCGTCGTTGGTTTACCTCTCAAGCGTAAGCATGCAATTCAACTTGACCACGTTCATAGATAAATCCATCAAATCAGATATCTTGAATCGTCTCGTACCTACCATACGGTGTGCGGAGAAGACAGAAAACGCATCCTGTCCAGACGAGCCCGGACGACTTGCCGAAAACACACGACATCTTTCAAAGTACATCTTTGCTAGACAATATGGATTGAATACCCCCTTTTCTTCAGCACCCACGAAGGGGTTTATGTTTGCAGATTACATGGACAGGGAAGTCGAAATCAAAGTAGGAACCATCGTTACTGAATATTCATGAAGTCTCATTGTCGAAGGCAGTGGGGCATTGTAAAACGCCGAAGAGATTGAAAGACATACTTCCGATGCTTGAAAATCTTATTCGGCGACACTCACATTGTGGTTATCTGCCATTGAGGGATTTGTCGTGCCCGTCAAAGGTTCAGTGCCCTCTATTCTATGGCACCGTTAACTAACTAATATTATTCCAGTTGCAAACGACTGGCCGAAAGGACATCGATAGTAGCGTCATTCTCGTGAGCCGCTATGATTCTGCACCGCATCGTCGTCGTTGATGATATACAAGGAACTCATGTCCGAAAATTCTGTACAACTTCACAGTCAACTTTCCTTGGGAGGTCCAAATACCTCCATCGACTCGAACGGCAATCCAACTATGCCTTTTGGATTGACTCAAGCGCGGGCATATGCTAAGAACAAACCTCGATTCGTGGAGTTTTCCTGTAGTTATGTGGAGGTACGGAGCGATGAACTATTGTCCACTCGCTAGTTGCTGAGTTCCTGTGGATATCTAGGTCTATCGGTATGCTGTTCTAGTCACTAACGCAGTGATACCTAAGGCTTTTTGGGGCACCGCTAAGAACATGAAACTGGTACTGGGTTGTTAGTATCTCTTACTTCTATTGGTCTTCTGAATTTGACAGGGCACTAGATGTCAAAGAATTTATCGCCTCCCGACGTTTTGAAACTCTCAGTCTGCACCACGTCTTACAGAATTTCAGTACAGCTGATTGCGACTGGTTAATACCTCCAGGACAAGGGCCTCTTCAACAAGCAAGGGTCTCTGTATCCGATGCCCTTAAACGCCGAGAGTTATTGGAGGACTTCCTCTTTTGGTATTTTGACTCTTTCGTGGTCCCCCTTCTCAAGGCAAGTACCAGTACCCATGCAACTAGCGAAGTATACTGATTTTAGTTTGTAGACCACTTTTTACGTTACAGAGTCATCTGCCTTTCGAAACAAAGTTCTCTACTTCCGTCACGATAACTGGAGCACCCTTTGTGCTCCTCTTATCGACAGACTTACGTCTGTCACATTCGAGAAGTTGACTGATGTAAAGTTCAATTTTTTTTTGTTTGAAGGCAATGATTGAATGACTTCAATAGGCCGAAGCAGCGGAAATACTGCGACAACGCCGTCTTGGGTATTCCTTTGTTCGCTTGTTGCCCAAAGATACAGGTGTTAGACCAATTGTAAATCTTCGCAAGAAGAAAGCAATAGGCCGAGTAAGCACATTTCATAAGCTTCTGGAGCCATGAAACGACGTTCATCGCTCAATTCAGGGTTCATTTACGTCTGAACAATCAATCAACCAGGTTTTACAAGCAGCGTTTAGTATTTTGACGTATGAGAAGGTGGAGACAATAGATTATTTATTGATCAGCTCGATGAACATTTTTCAGACGAACCAATCACATCTCCTTGGCGCTTCCCTCTTTAGTCCAGACGATATCTATCTTAAGTTAAAGAAACTCAAAGCGGCCCTTCCAAAGGATGTGGATGGTGTCTTGTACGTTAATGGTCCCGTTAAGCAAGGCTCGCTCATGAATGTGCATTCGCACTTTGACAGACCCAAGCTCTACTTCGTTAAACTTGACGTCCAAGCGTGTTTCGACACAATTGACCAGATCAAGCTACTGCAAATATTGCGACAAATTATATCGGAGGTGCATCCTTCGTGTTTTCTTTATTTTCCTCTTATAGAACACCTCTTGAGCAGGATACTTTTCTGATGCAAAAATATGGCCAAGTCAGCACTTGTCTCGGACGTATCAAGCGACGATACTTTAAGAAAGCCGTTCCAGAAGGTTTCTCTTTCACCCCAAGCAGTTGTAAACTGAGTATCTGAGTCTTGCCCTTTGCAGATGACCATCCCCACTTTCTCCGTTATGCAACGGATCTGGCCAATGCACTACGAAACACAATTTTTGTTGATCAGGTGCCTGTCACATTGCGACTTGTCATCCACTTTATTCTGAACTCCCAGAAAGGTTATATATCCCACTTCAAAAAGGCAAGAAGTTCTACAGCTTCTGGAAGAGCACATCACGGAAAATATAGTGAAGGTAAATATTGTTTCGCGAGACAGAAACTTGTCTAAATTGTTTTTGCATCGAAGATTGGGCAGACTTATTACCGGCAGGTGGTCGGCATACCCCAGGGATCTGTTTTATCATCCATTTTATGTTCATTCTTCTATGGAGATTTGGAGAAGAATTTTTCAAAATTTACGAATGATGGACAGAGCGTGCGTCACAAGCCTGACATTGTTAACAGGAATGCTCATCCAGCGGATGTTTCAGTGCCTTCTAAGGATGATAGATGACTATCTCTACATAACCACAAGTCTGCAAAACGCGAAAGATTTCCTCGATATGATGAAAAAAGGTACGCATCCTTCTGTTTTGCATTTTTGGTGATCTGACTCAAATATTAGGCCATCCGGAATATGGGTGCTTCATTTCGCAAGAAAAGACTCTTACAAACTTTGATGCCGGAGATGGGTCTCTGGACCTGGTTGATCCAAGTCAGAAGAGTGAGAATTTACTTACATGACCTGTTCTACATTCCTCATTAACTCGCCACTATAGCTTTCCCTTGGTGCGGATATGCGATCGGGATGCGTGACTTGTCTATTAAAGCGGATTATACGCGTTATTATGGAAGTGGTTAGTCCCACGATTTTTTCATTCCTACGTTAATTGAGATGGAATAGGTGTACGCAGTACATTGACTATTGATAGAGGACGGCGGAAGGGTGCAGGATTTGCCTACAAGTTGATGCAGTCAGTCATTATTTCGCATATATTGTCAGCGTCTCTTCCCTACGTTATTCTACACAGGTTTGCGAAGGCGAAATGTCACGCCATATTTTCAGATGGTTACCTGAACTCACGTCATATTATTCATCTGAACGTATATCAGAACCTCATGCTCACAGCTCTGAAAATGCATGAATATCTTCGTGACTGGGGTACTGGTAGCTGGATAAATTACTCTTTCTTGCGTGGTAAGTACGGAAAAAACTCAGCAGCTGCCTCGTTACTGATGGTTGTATTATCAGGGGTTGTCAAGAAGACCATATTCTACAATTATACATCTATTCAAAATCAGGTGAAGCGGAAAGGTATGCAGGAAAGCCGTTTGAATACTGGAATACATAAGGAAGCGGTAGCATGGTGAGTTACTACTCTCTTGGGTCTTCTTTTGACAATGCAATCTTTAGGCTTGGTCTGCATGCTTTCCATCAAGTCCTGAGCCGCAGATCATCCAGGTATACTTTTATAGTAAGATGGCTCGAGCTAGAGATTATGCAACCAAAGTACAAGCGATATCGCCGAGAATTCAAGTCATTGGTGAAAGAAGGGGAAGCTGAGCTTGCCCAAATCACAATGTAATATGTTGCAAGGTCAAGTATGCCTATCATGCAGTCTTGCATGTAAATTCGTTGTACTATTGAGGCATCACAGAATGAAAAAGCAGTCAAAAAGTTTTCCATTATACATACTGGAACCATTATGTTAACTTGGAGGTGGTGTAGTTACGACTCGATTATTTAAAAGCAGGCGGCCAGTCTAATGATATTCGGAAAATATCAGGACCGTAGGCCACCCTCACTATACAATGGTGATTGTTGAAGGAATAGTGTAACGGTTCGGTCTTTCTTTGTTACTAACACTGCTGGCAAGGAACTGTTTGGAACCACAACAAAAGAATGAATTAGGTCACAATTGTGTCAAGAGATAAACTCATTTTTTCCTGAATTGGGAAACATGGTACAAACTTTGTTATTTGTTGGATTCAATAAAGTTCTACTTTTCTTGAGTCCAAGGTGCAACCTGCACAAGGGGTACTTGAACTGTTGAAAAAATCCCAGGGTTGGTAAATTTTTTTAAGCCTGGTCAGATTAACCCCCCCCCCCTCCCCCCCTGTGGGAATAACATACCACAAAAGGGTATTTCCAAGAAAAAATATTACAAAAAAGGTAATATTTTAATATTTTACAAATACAAACACTTAAAAAGTAGATTAATAAATATATACTATGATAAAAATGATTCTCAACAATTTCTATACATGTATTCCATTTATTGATTCTACTCCAGTAGTTTATGTGATCAGTTACAATTATTATAAAACATAAAATAGTTGCTGCATTTCTGCCCTCAAAGGCAAAACAGTAGATTTTGCATGTTACAGACCAGTATTTGGAGAAATTACACCTGTTTTACTAAAAGTAGTAAATTTTTTTAAGACCTCTGACCCAACCCCTCCCCTCCCTAACCCCAGGTCACAGAACAACAACATTCCAGGTACCCCTTGAACTTGCAGGTGAACACGGAACAGCACTATTTATTTGCCACACAGCTATTCTCTACTGCCTGCCACTTTTTGGTAACCTTTTTTCAGCAACTATCTGATGTCACTTGAGTTTGCCAATAACTCATACCAGGCAACCCAAGACATTTCAGTCTTCAGCAATGTTTCATCAATGACTATCTTGTCTCATTTACCTAAATCTTGGAAGTCATGTGATGTTCCTACTATATTTGGGTGTTTATTACAAATAAAGGTACACAATGCGAAAATTCAAAAATGACTACAGAATAGTTTTATTTTGTAGACTTGAAATAGAAAGACTATTTGTGTTTCTGATTAACATGTCAGTATTTAAACTAAAAGTGTAACATAATGTAACATACAAACTTGTTATCAATAACCCATTGAATGAG
>QDKV01005140.1_pt1 | contig 29781 bp, 44 predicted proteins | sample 1861101 | NCBI WGS metagenome assembly QDKV01 (sample SAMN04275158, study PRJNA302643) | Fungus metagenome, whole genome shotgun sequencing project. | isolation source: fruitbody | host: Mallocybe terrigena | place: Sweden | collected 2013 | reverse complement strand
CCACCTTTGCCTTTCACCATGCTTCCCATCCCCGAAGCACCAGCAACCATGTCGTTTCCTTCATCTATGAGGTCAGCTTTTGTACATGCTACAATGATAGGAACACCAGCGGAATTGTGGGTCAAGGTCCCCTGTCCAAGGGGCAGCAAAGTATTAGAAAGAGCAGCATTGGCAGTTGGCAAAGGATCTGTTGATGGCTCAGTGTAATGCTGTAAATGCGATTGAACTTTTTTTTCAAGAAAAAAGCACATTAACCATAGAAAAAACCAACTTTCATGCACAGAAAACTCACGCCGTTCGCGACATTCCTCGCGTATGATTTCCACTTCACGCGAGGCATCACCTTTAGCCCATGTTTCTACCCATGTCAACCATGTTTCTAGCTCTTCGACAAATGTCCATGGTCGTGTCCAGTCAAGAACGATGATGACAAGGGTAGAGGAGAGTGTCCATCTTGGAGGTAGGGAATTGGGTAACAGCGCTGTACATGCAGGAGCAGAAGAAGGCACTGTGTACACAGAAAGTCTTGCCAGTGTGTCTGAGAAAAAATTCGTCAGATAAATCTAAACAGAAGAATTGCAAGCTCACCTTCGTCAGCGTCATCCCGCACATCAGCAAAGTCATATCCAATCGCAAAGTCAATCTTTTGGCCATCCTTCTGGTCATCCGAGACGGGTTTCTGAAGGAGAGCGGATGCAAGGGCAGATTTCCCTGAAGACGGCTGACCGAGGAGAAGAATCTGTTTAGCGGGTATCGAACGCGATGAGGATACGGAATCGAGGATTGAGGACCAGAGATCCTGTGGAAGAGCCTCTGGGGTCTGAGGACGGGAAATGGTGTCCATAGTGAAGCGAAACAATTTGGTCACGCGTATTTGGCCCTCAAACCAAAATGTCCATCCCACATACCCTCCAGGAATCTCCAAACTGTCGCTCAATAATAATATCAGACTGGATCATCACAGCATCTACGAATCCCATATCCAATGCACCAGAATGTGATGCGCTCTATGCGTATCTGGGGTTTCCATTGCCTGAGATGACCTTCGGCAACAACTTTTTGGCACTGCTTCATCGCCCGTCGGGGAAGGCATATGCTTTTACTACCGCAGAGGCATTACGAGGAGTGAAGAAGGGCGAACTTGTGGATGGCGATGGAGGCGTTAAAGTTGGCTATGCAGAAAAATGGTTGCAGAGTAGGCAGGTCTTTATTTCTATTTTCTATCAAGTAATAAAAAGTTAATCTTTTCACCAGGGTCGATCCCCTTTCTTCAGCACCTATGCCAAAGACAGTCCCTACTAAACCTTACGACTGGACATATACAACCACATATTCTGGGCATGAAACCGTCCTTGATCTTTCAGCTGATATATCAAGCATAACCATCCCTCCCAATCCCCCTGCAGAACCATCCATCTCATGGACTCCAGCAGATCCAGAAGACCCATCAAACGGCATCCCACTCGCAGAACTATCCCGTCCAGATCCAATCCTCTTCTACGCCGAAATCCCTCTTTTTGAAGATGAACTGCATGATAACGGCTCGTCGTCTCTGCTCGTACGAATAGTAAGTCGGGATCGATGTCTTTAATATTGTTTCAACGTCTCTGCACCAGCGCGTGATGCCCACATGTTTCTTTATTCTCTCTCGGTTTACCCTCCGAGTCGACAACGTCCTTTTCAGGATATCCGACACGCGGATTTATCATTCCTTCTCTTCATCTCCTCCCCTCATCGTGCGAGATTTCGGTGGGTGGGAAGCACCTTATGAACGCGTCCAAAGGGTACGCTTCTTATTACTTATCTTCGCAAGGTTCAACAAAGACTAACAAGGTGACCATTCGATCCCAGCACCTTCCTCGCCGCGACGATCTCAGTCCACTTACCGATCCCAACTTCATTGCTAAAGTCCTGACTGATTTGCCTAAACATGTTTCACAGCGGGAAGGTGCGAAAACAGGTTGGAGAGGCCTCCGAAACAAGGCTCAAATTGCTCAACTAATCCAAGTTTAACGGAGTGAATTATGAATTGGAGCAAATGTGTTATTATGAGAAACAATTAAAGGATCTAATGTCTTGGTACAAGAGAAAAAGTACACATAAGAATTGATAATTTCTAAGAAACTGCAAATGAGAGAATTAAACTGTTTTACATCAGCTTCGCCTCCCTTTTGGCTTGCTGAACCTGGGCAAGTCGCTGACTCCGCAGTGTCATATGTTGCCCTTGCACATTTTTCTTGCCACTCGCAGCAGCGTGAGAAGGCGTGAGGGCAGATTGTGAAAGAGAGATTTTTGTATCGTCGGAAGCGAAACCTGGAATTCGAATGTTGTGATTTCGTTCTGTGGTAATGTATAAATCTAGATCAGGGAGATGGCGAGCGAACGAGTTGGAAACATACCAAGGTGAAGTTGTAGATCCTTGACCTCGAGAGTTTCCGAACCACGATGTTTTGCCAATCGACAGGAGAAATTTGTAACCGAATCGATGAATTCGTCTGCAATCGACAAAAGCAGCTGTATAAGGAAAGAAGGAGAAAGCTATTCATCCACAGAAATTTAAAAAAAAACAGAGACACGTACATCCTCCACTTCTGCTTCCATCTTCACATTCGGATCCACACTAGCTACCAAATCCTGTATCGTCCTCCGCATGCTCTGATCACCAGGCGTGTTCTTCCTCCTCGTCCTCGCATCATCCGCCGTCAAAATAGCAGGATCATCCGGGGGCCTCGCAATCTGCGCCGGGGTGCCACTGACCCTGCCCCCCACAATCCCCCCCGTGAGCGTCGGACGTGTCTGCGCCCACTGGGCAGGACCTGGGTTGGTCGTTGTCAGCGTTTGGCTGATGGCTGGGTAGAAGTCGACGGTGGAGGCGCCGAGGGTAGGGAGGTTAGTGCTTGTTTCTGAGCTGGTGGGTTTGAGGCCAGAGGAGGAGGAAGAGGAGGAAGAGGGTTGAGGACTTGTGGCGGTGGATGGATTGACGACGGCCTGTGAAAGTCTGAGTGGTAAGTTGAGAAAGTGCTAGCGACTGCATGCCTTGAGAGTGTTGGCTGCTGCTGTGGACATGGGAGTGGCAGGTTGTGCACCGTTGGGATTGGGCCTATGAGTATCCGCAAACTCTTTCAACTAAAAAATGTCCAAACGCATTGATTTTTTTTCCCCAACAAAAGGAATCAAGCACAAAGATCAGAAACAATGAGAACATAAAAGAAATAAATCCTTTCACCTGCAAAATCTGTTTCGTCGTCAGTTTGCCTTGTTGCACCAACGTTGCCATATTCTGCAGCAAAATAGTGGAGATCTTTTCGTTCGTGACAGGTTCCCCTGACTGGGACTTGAGAATATTGCCGATGGCTTTGACCACCTCGGCGGTGGAATCATTGCTGCTGGTACTTGGGGTGGATGCTGTGGACGATGGTTGTGCTGGTGCACTGCTCGAGCCAGCAGCTGCGTTGTCGCTCATGGTTCGGAGCGAAGTTGTTTGCAAAGCCAAACAAACCTTTCTTTTTTTTTCTCTGGAAAATCAATGGACGTCTCAGATATCTTAGCATCTCATGCTGCAAAATAGTAAGCAATATTTCTCTATCTCCAAATACCTGTCCAACTTATTTTGCAATAGTCAATCTGTGACTGTAGAAAAAGAAACACCTTTTCAAGTCGATCCGGGTCTTCTGCTGATTACTGATCCAAATCCAATAGACGAAGAGAGCTACAAGTGCATACCTGTCCTTTTGCATTTTTAAAAATAATCTGATTTCAATACTCTACCAGTGAAAACAGAGAAGAATATCTCCAGTCTCTAGCACGCGATGGGGTACAATCTCTCATGTTCTCTCTCTTCTCACTCCCCACAAAATCCTCCCCAGATGGCCCTCTAGCTATCCTTCCTCCACCCGTCTATCAGCTTCCCCGCGCAAAACCTCTTCCAAAGCCAAAGCCTCCGACCAAGTGGGAACGCTTTGCTGCCGCAAAGGGAATTCAAAAGCAAGTAAGAGAGAAGAAGGTTTGGGATGAGGAGAAACAAGAGTGGGTTAACAGATGGGGAAGAGGTGGAAAGAACAGGGAGAAGGAAACACAGTGGTTGCATGAAATTCCTGCCAATGCTGGTACGTCTGTCTCGTTTTCTTTTCATCCACTCTTACATTCATTTTTTTTTTAAAAAAAAAAATAGATGTAGATTATGACCCACGCAAAATATCACGCGACGAACGCAAAGCAAGAATAGAGAAGCACGAAAAGCGACAACAACAGAATAATCTCGCCAATGCCACTACGACCTCAAGAAAATCGGATATCGAGAAAACGCTCGCCACGACGCGAATAAGCACTGCCAGCATGGGCAAGTTTGACAAGCGGCTAGAGGGTGAAAAGAAACTTCGTGGTGTCAAACGGAAGGCACGTCGTTGCATTGCTTGATACTATGATGGCTGCATATTTTCTAATCGCTTTTTTTTGGGTCCTAATTAGTTTGACCCCACTGAAGCATCGGCAGAACAAGAGAAGAAGGCGTCACTGAATCTACTCGCAAAGCTGGAAAGTGATACGAAGAAGATGAAAAAAGATCACAAGGCGGATGAAGGTATTCTTAATGTGAGGAAGGCTGTTAGGTTTGAGAGTAAAGGTCGAGGTGGGGTGGCCTTTGCTCGAGAAGTTGGTGGCAAGAAATCAAAATCAAAATCAGGCAAGGGCAAACGACGGTAATTTCGTAGAATTTCTTTGTCATTTTGCCAGAGTTTGTTTAACGAGTTCCAAAAACACCCAAAATGCATTTGAAGAGAACTAGTTACAAAGGGTGACAAGGTATGGGAGATTCAGAAGGATAAAATTAAGAGCGTCTCACGTCTACATATAGAACATATGGTGGTCAAATAGTTCATACGGAGTGAAGGACAGCTTTTCAAACGGAGGTGTATAAAGAGTGGGAAAGCAGAAAAACTACTTGTTCGAGTCGTACGGCAAACGTTCCAAATTCGCCTTACCATCATCAATCCAATCCTGCTTCACCAACTTCTCCTTATCCGCATAATAAAGCCGATACACCAACTTGATCGTTCCTTCGCTCACACCCGCCACCGCACTGATGTCTTTCACCGACTTCACTTTCCCTAGCAGATGGCAAGTGAAATAGATCGCGCCTCCCGCAATCGAAACAGGACTCCGTCCATCAGCAATCCCATAATTCCTCGCTGCGACGATGATGTCGGAGCAGATGGACTGCACTTGAGGCGGCAAGTCGAGGTGGTTGCAATACCGAACGAGCAGGTTCTCTGGTCCCGTAGCGTGCGGTGAGCTCACCGTATGCGTGTTGTTCGCCGAAGCGCCAGGTGTCAAATTGAACGCCTGTTCCAACGCTTTATAGCATTGCCCAAGCACTTTTTTGGATACATGTGTCAGGTTACAAATCTCGCGAAACGTCCTGGGCACATGAGCCTGTCTGCACGCAATGAAAATGCAGGCAGCAATCACTGCGTCCAACGGTTTGCCACGTAGAAGCTTCTCTTCATCCGACCGCTTGTACAGCTGTTTCGCGATATCGCTGATCGTCTTTGGGAGTGAGAATTGGTCACACCAACTCGAGATGTCACGAAACGCGGTGAGGATGTTGCGTTCTGAGCGCGTGTTTTGTTGACGTGAGGCTGCACGTTGGAGTTCGCGTGCGATGCCTGAGCCTCCGTCGCGGAAACTGATAACAGTATCCAACTGCTCTATTCCTTCCATGAGTGGATCAGAGGCAGCACCAACACGAGAAGGATCATCTCCTTCATCATTGGCGAACGTCTATGAAGATAAAAAAGCATAACACATGTAGAAAAAAAAACGGACAGCAGTTGACCTACCCGCCACTCGCTCCTCGTGTCAACGACTCTGTCTCCTAACACGAGCCCACAGGTACCACACACGAGGTCTCCGCTACCAAACTCCTCGACGATGTTGGGATTCGGATCTCTGCAGTCTGGGCAGATAAGTCGAACAGAGAGGTCTGGCCCAAAACTTGGCTCTTTCGCACTCTTTGTTTGAGGCGCGGCAAGCGGGAAAGGCTGAGAGTATGCCATCGTTTATACGATGTCGAGACGTCGGGCAGCGGAGATAAAAAAACTCGATGGGTATTTGCAAGTACTTCAGAGAGAGGAATCAATCTATTTTGACCTGGTCCCCCTTTTTTTTGAAGGGAAAAAAAAACAAGTACAGGTGAAGTAACAGTCTAAAAGAACAGCTGTCTGGGAAGTTTTTCTTTTCCAGAAGTAAGATGTCGCTATTCAGAACATACCAGATGAACCTTGTCCAGAAATCTAACAACTGCAACAATCCGCTAAAACGGCACCAACGACGTCGACAAAGACGGTGGTGGTCACTGACTAAAAGAGTTTCGACTTGCACAACAGTGCTGACTAGACTAAAAGCACAGCATTAGATAAAATAACATGTGATTGTGTACAAATTTGAAATTCTAACTCTCTAAATTTAAGTACATATAAGCTGCCACTGCGAAAAATGGTTGGAACAAGTTTTCAAAGGGAGAGAAACGGAATACCTTTTGCCTGCGCTTTGATTTTGAAGTAATCTTTATGAAGTCCACATTCACTCTTACTCTTGCCAGCCCACCGTCCTGCGCGCTCGTCCTGTCCTTCCTCCACTCTACTCGTGCTATGCCAATCACCGATGCTGCGGTATCCTTTCTGTAGCAGTTTATTCCGCGGAACGTCATGTTCGTTGGCGTAATTCAACACGTCGTTGAATGACCATGCAAAGAGTGGATTAAGCTTCAATAATCCAGTGCTATCCACATCAAGGGGTTGAAGGGAACTCCGTGCGCCACCTTGAGATGCGCGTCGGCCTGTTATGACAGACTGGACGCCGAGCTTTTCATAAGCTCTCCGAGAAGGTTCTACCTGTAAAAATCAAAACGAATCAGACCAAAAAACAAGAGAGAAATCGTGAATATCTTATGATGACTGACCTTTACGATATAATCGTAACTATCTTCATCAACATTCCAGAAGCTCTCCCCATACATGTTTTCGAAATCTTTCGCCGTCTCACAATAATATGGTTTGAAGACGTTTACGGCCACACCGTACCGCTTCTCCACTTCCTTAACGAGCTCGTACGTTTCTGGAAAATGGTGAAGCGTATCCAGAAATATTACCGGGGGCCTATCGGATGGAGAGACATCAAGCTTGGAAGTCATGTCTAGCGCAATCAGGCCTGTGAGGCCAAACGCTGTAGTCTGTGCAAGCCCGGGTAGGTGGTCGATCCCCCATCGGACAATCCCTTGAGGTGTCAACGTACTCAGATAAGAATTTATTGAATTCAAGTGTTCAGTTGATAGCGGCAGTTGCAGGGGCTTTGAAAATGAAGAGACGTGATGTCCTACCCCGTTTGTTTTAGCCATGAGGGATTAGTTAGGTGAATTGCAATTTTCATTCTTCGTTGTCGCAATTTTATAGAGAGATGGTGCAACTTCCACGTGAGACTCGGAATCAGTCAGATTAACCCAACTTGTAAATGATGAATAACAAAGTCTGAATCAGCAACTGTATTCGACGGTGACGATGACAATTATTCGAGCAATCCGAACATACTTATGATGGCAACAGGCGCAGGACCACCTTCTCTCGCGAACTGTCCACAATACGCGATCACATACTTCCCAGGATGCCATGTCACCGTCGGAGAGGGACCCAAAGCAGGAACGCGGTGAAGCGGGGTGCCTGTTTCTGTTGCACACTTCATCCAAATTAAAAAGAGAGGGTGGGATGAAGTGATAAATAACATACGATGTCAATATATGTCCCTGCGTTGGCGATGGCAAGGTATTCTCCGTCGTGTGAGAAGCTAAGAGCGTTAATACTGTATCTACGAAAAAAAAAAAAAGAGGCTCCTTCAGTCACAATCTCGAGACTCCAAAAAGAAACAAACGTACTCGCACACAGTGATTGTCCTCGCACAAATCCAATCATTCAAATCGAATATATTCACGATCGAATCGGCTCCTCCCGAGGCAAGGTATTTTCCTCGAGGATCGAGAGCTACAGCTATGCAACCTCCGACATGGGCCGCTGGAGACTCGCGAACGGTTAGCGAAGGATAATCCATGACTCGAAGAGTGTGCTCTTGGTGATGTGTAACGACGACTCCATCACCTACGTGATTGAAAATTGCCGTCGAGCCTGTTGAATAGGATCGTCTGAATCTCTCGTTGAAGAAAAGAAGATGGAAACTCACCTGGGCGGACTGTATCTCGATCGGATATCTGCCATTCCTCCTTCAGCGTCACAGGTTTTCCATCTGTCGTAGCATCCACACTGCCGGCTTGGCCGTACGTCATGAAGAAGAGTTGATTCCCTCCAGAAACATACAAAAGAGATTTCCCGTCTGGCGCGTAACTAACTTGTACAGGTGATACTTTGAGAGGGACCTGTTGGATGTGTCTGCTTTCTAGCGAAATAGTAAGTATGGTCGATCCCATCAAAGAATCAAGACGGACGGACGTCGAGCATCCCAAAACACGATGCGCCTATCCTTCTGACTTGATGTACAGAACAGCTCTGGATGAGTAGGGTTCCATGCAACGTAATCCACATCATCAGAATGTCCTCCAGAGAACAACGTCGCCGCTCTCGGCTCCATCTACAAACGAACACGTCAAGAACAACGTCAGCGAAAGAACTAATATACACAAAAAATGAGGTGATTCACACTCTTCTCGGGGGTCCATACCCTCGTTATTTTATCAACCCCAACAGCAGCCAGCTTCTTTCCGTCGCAACTCCATGAGACGTGAGTCATCGCCTGCGGGCTAGGAAATTTGTAGTCGCGCGGCTTGAACGCGGAAAACGTAGGAGGCTGTCAACGATCGCATACAGGCGTGAAACCAAGAATAAAGGATATGAACAGCAGAGTAGGAAGAAATGTTAGGCAAGGCTGAGATGAGTTATAAGCTAGCAATGAGGAAAGAGATTGGGTTTCGTACATGGATTCCTCGAGCAGCGAAGGTTGTGTGAAGCGGCGGAGAGGGAGGCCTTTCTGGGAGCGTAATCTCCTCCTCATCTTTGGAAGGTTGAGAAGACATTGCAATATGCAGTTGATAACTGATGGAGGTGATGCAGACTGATAATAACATCGTTCAGGAAATGCATCCCGATTATCTCACTCTATATTGGTATATGTATATACTCAGTTGATAAACACAGCGACAATTTTTTTGCGATCTACAACCATCATCACGCACAAATGGTTGTGCGCACTGTACTATCTTGTCCGGGGAACGAAATGGCCTCACACAGGTCTGGTCTTTCTGGTTAGTCTTGATTTCGAGGAATGACATAAATACATACTCGAGAAAAGAAAAGCGAAAGCCCAACCACGTTGCAAAAACCATATTACGTCCCTTGTTACTCACCCACACACTGAATCTAAACAGATGAAGCATACAACTCAAGATGACGCCCTAGAGCACGATTCTCGAATTTCGCATTTGCATTTATAAAGGACGTAGAATGCATGTCGTTCGGGGACAATCCAAGTTCAAGACCATTTTTGACCGCGCCGCCGTCAGTGAAGCTTTTGGCAAGCGGATGAAGTTGGAAACTTTTCGAACCAGTTGCGATCGTTCGGTTCGAGCTGCCATCTAGTAAGTTGGCGGGACCTGGTTGACCAGATGAAAAGATAATACTTTAATGAAATTAATCCAGATATTGTAGGTCGAGCACACCATGACTGGTGCGCACTGTTTACAGGTACACCGTGACCAATGCAATCCTAATTCAATAGAGAAAATCACTGGCATCGATATTGTGGCTGCGCAAATCCATATTGCTGCCAGCGCTACTCCCTCAACTCGGTCTTACTTAAGTGGCAGTAGTGAGGCGTGGATTCACAATCCAAAGTTGTATCACAACTGAGTTTTAGCCCGACGCAATGGGTTCAATTGAGACTTACTGTAGCGTCAGTGGAAACGGGGTTTCTCTTAACAATTGCTCAGGCTCTGCTGGAGCATAAATCATTGTACGTTTCTTCTGTCGTCACCCTTTGTCTAGTCCTCATGCCTAATGTAGCCACACGACAATCGCTCACTATTAAATGCACCGTCAGCGGTGTGACGTACTAAGCAAGATGCTAAAGCTTTTCGCATCCACAATATAATGCACAGAAAGCTGAAAAAGTGGCGGACGACTTGGGAATGCGAATCAGGGGACGGCTGCAATTCCGCACCGCCATCAATTAGATGCTCTCGACCTCAACCCTTTCCGTTATTGGCGTATTCAAGATCCCACGTTATTTTCCGCCCCTTCTAGTGGTCTTACTACCATGCACCAGCACGCCGCCATCTTTGATTTCTCGGTGCCTCGATGCCAAGCATCACTGGCAGTACCCACTAGACAACTAATATCAAGTTAACATGATCCAAGCCAGTGATCACTACCACACGGTGGTTACTCTTTCAACGGAGTGCTTGGATGAAATTGAATTTAGCCATCTGAGCTTTTTGTGATTTTAAACTGCGATGGTTTGTCATGGGCGTCAAATGATAGCCGCGTCATATTCCCAAATTTGGGTAGTACGTGATCATTCCAGAAATTTCTGCTTTAGACTCGAAACACCTACGTTGGTGAGGAATCGGGGTCCAATATACGCGCGTACCGATGAGTAAGCACTGTTGAAAGAGGTATAAAAGCAGAGAGGTGAGAGGGGTTGTCTTCATAAATTTACGACTCGCAAAAGCTAAAGCCTAAAGCTATACCGAAAATGTCTGTTTTCCTCTACGAACCTTTCTACGATATCGAGCGCCTATTCGACCAAGTGTTATGCCCTCCTAATACCCAAGGGAGTGGCTGTCAAGTTCAGCGAGCTAGAGGCTCAGAGAGTACCGTCAGGTCGCTAAAGCCAAGGTAATTATTATATTACTATTTCGTTATAACATCATGATTTACTCATCGTGTTTTAATTAGAATGGACCTGCACGAAAACAACGATTCGAACGTGGTGACAGCGACGTTCGAGTTCCCTGGAGTTTCCAGAGAGAACGTCGAGATTGACGTGCAGAATGGGAAGTTGAGTGTGTCTGCTGAGACGAAGCAGTCGAGCGAGCACGATGAACACGGCTATGCGGTTCGAGAACGGCGCTATGGGAAGTATTCGAGAACGTTGCAACTTCCTCAGGGTGTGAAGGTAAATTGTTTGGTTGTTCGCTATGTAATAATTGAAGATTAATGTGATTGGCAGGACGAAGAGATCAAGGCGTCGATGGATAATGGGGTCTTGACGGTTACATTCCCCAAGTCTGCTCCTGAGGCAGCACCTAAGCGCATTACTATCGCTTAAATGCCATCTCTTGAACTTTTTAGTGATAGTACCCGATGTAAGATCGAATGATGTACGATGTTTGACTCCTCTGCTGGTTTCCCGATAATGTATTATAAATTTAATGTATCATGTTGCCATTATCACCCTTGGCAGGTAATTTTCAAAAGTTCAGATAAAATGTCTTGGTTTTAATGAGTGTTGACAAAAAAAGCATGCGGAGATGTTTGAAATACCACAAGTAATAACCTTTTGGGCATATAGACGCTAATGCGACTTCGAGAACATTGTGAAGTTTCGTAGACTGTAGTCGGATGACTCAAATCATTCAGATTTCTGTATTGATTTGAGTAAGAACCAATCGATTGGTGGTTGACTTGCCAAGTACCTCTGGTTAACCGGGACCGAAACTGGTTAAACATATGCATCACTGGCATGTTTGGAAATATTTTACCATTACTGTGCTATAAGCCAGTCCTATACTCGTACCAAATATACTCGTACCAAGTCCTATACTATAACCGTACCAGTCCTAAATGTTCAAGAGTTCGTAAATGTAATTACTTTGAGAGCAGCCAATTCGAGACTCTGCAGGAAAAAAAATAGACATAGGAAATCAGAATTGAGAGCACCCCAAAGTGCGGAAATAGAAAGAGTGCTTGAACCACTAGTCCCGGCACACGGAGGGAGATATCGGTTCTTTTTTCTTTCCCAAGACCTTTTTATCCAAGGGAGCATGCACATCGTTATACGGCATGCATGCTTCTACTCCGTACTCCGTACTCCCAGCATGGGGTAGGTAATGTCCCTCGTATTTGAATCCTTTTTCATCGTGCAGTAGTGCGTGATGCTGTTCTTCGCCGTCCATGGATTCGGCGTAGTGAAGTTGACTACGGGCACCATACAAGGTCCCCATGTTTTCACCCCTTTTCGCCCATTTCTTGAACCTGGAAAAAAAAAAGGTTAGGGGGCAGGATTGGACGGCATAAACGAAAGTATACTGACAACAGATGATATACCAACGATGCGAGTACGACAGCAAACACTAAACCACCGAAAAGTACCGCAATAGAAAGACATTTCGATGAGATTGGCGATACGTAATCAGAATCCCCCATGTCAGCACGGCGTCCTATAGTCTCATACTGTGAAACGATTAGCACTAGACTCGGGTAAGGGCAGAGCAGCACTCACAATGCTCGTAGTTGGATAACTTGAAGTTGGATAACTTGAAGTTGAATAAACATATTCACAAGTTGTTGTAGGGTAGTAGGTAGGAATCGTCGTAGTTTGATAGTACGTAGTTGGAATAGTTGTATAGGTGGTGTACGGGGTACCTATAAAATATGAGCCTTGGTGCAGACGATGAACGCATGAATCTGGTCTTACCATTTACGTAAGTTGTTATGTATTGGGGAGTACAATAGTAGGACGTAGCATATGCCGAGGAAGATGTATAGTATGACCCTGTATTGTATGAATAGTAGGTTGAGACAGGACAGGTGGAAGTGGTGTAAGTGGTCGTCGTCGGAGGGGGGGTCACAGTTGTCAAAGCACTTGTGTACGAAGTCGCGTAAGTCGTGAGGACTTTCGATGTATATATCGTCGTTGTTTTGCAGCTGGATGACATGGTTAAAGGGAAAGAAGAAGTGGATAAAATCGTGTTAAACTGAGACTTATATCGTGCGTCGAGGCCGCTATCCTCCGCCTATAGACTTGAAACCTTCGCTCCAGTTCGGCACGCCACAGGGAATGAAACGTTCGAGATTATGACTCATGAGTGCATAGCATAGCCCGCTTGACATTTTATCTTGTGCGTTGGGAATCGAAAGATATTCAAAAGCAAGTTCCCAGTGAAGAGTCATTTCCCATTATCTTACCTGATGTTCGAGTTAATGCAGATCTTGTCGAAGAAATAGTTTCAGAGATTCTTTGTTAGACCCGACTTGAGACCTATGACAGTTTAGATCAAACCCACCTCTTTAGTGCAGTATCGTTCTACTTCACAATGCTTTTGCTGATAATTATCATGAAACACACCCATTTGAGCTTCCCCCTACAGAGTCAACAAGTTCTGCTCGCACTGATCTTTCGTTTTCTCGAGTTGTTGGAAATCAAGCCTTGCTTACCAATCTTGGCAAGTTCGTTCGGAGATATCTTATCTCTAAAATTTTGTTATTTAAATTAGTAAAATGAGTACTATACCTCTTAGATTTTGACCTAGCCCGCGATTATGACCAATCCAGTCGAACGGAAAGGACTTTTGCTCAAAGCCGATCCAATTTCGGCGACGTTTCGCGAAGAAGTCATAATTGGTCTAGGGCAATCTTCTCGTCGTCCCAAACTTGTTGGAATACTGTCGACAACGTCAGCGCCTAGCAAATACTACGCTGGATTTACGCGGAAGCAGTGCGAAGAGCTTGGCGTTGAGTTTGTGCTGAAAAAGACGGGTGCGGCAGCGTCTCCGAACCTTGCGGAAGGTGAAGGTGTGGAGGAGGCTATTATCGAAGCTAACGAGGATGAATCTGTCAATGGGGTCATGGTAAGTCTGTGAATTGTTGATTATAGTTTATCATTGTTCTGAAGGCCCATGTAGGTTTATTTTCCAATTTTTGGACCACAGCAGGTTGGTAGATCGTGTGTATGCACAAAGATAATGATGAGATCGCCATCTTCAGGATCATTACTTGCAGCAGGTCAGCATCCTTTAAATCTCCTTTCCACTATTTAACATGTCTCTATTTTCCAGATAGTTTCGCCCCTTAAGGACGTGGAAGGTCTCCACTTCAAATTTCACTATAACTTATACCACAAGTAAATTAATCCGGTTGCGTCCAAGTTTAATTGCACTCAGGTCCCTCATTAGTATCCGATTTATTGAGCCGAGATCTCTCCTGGCCTCAGTCCAGCTGACCCCTGCGTCGACAGACATCGTCAGTGAACAGCCACCTCCCGGTACTGTGAAATCTATCATCCCGTGCACCCCTCTTGCTGTCGTGAAGTGCTTGGAGTATGTCGGGGTGTACAACAAAATCCTTCCGCACGGCGATAGGGCTTACGGGAAAACGATCACTATCATCAATAGGTTGGTTTAACTTTTGGCTTTACAGACACTTCTGAAAGAGAGCATCCATGGCTATATTATAGGTCCGAGGTCGTCGGACGTCCATTAGCTGCGCTGCTCTCAAATGATGGTGCTCGTGTGTTGTCAGTTGACATTGACACAATTCAGGTAGTCCAAGCATTCCGTTGCTCCAGCCAGAACTGATTTAACACACATAGGAATACACGAAACGTCCCAAAGTGTCGTCCGATTCATCCGAGACGGTCAATATTAAACGTTATAATCCTCGACATGTTGTCCATCTCAGCAATCTGTCACTGCAAGAATGTCTTGCGATCTCCGATGTCGTAATTTCTGCAGTGCCCAGTGCGAGTTACAAAGTGAAAACGGAGTGGTTGAAGGATGGATGTGTATGCGTCAACGTTGCTGCTGACAAGAACTTTGAAAAGAATGTTCAGGACAAGGTGGATATGAGATTTTCGACAGTTTTACCTGCAGGGTCATTGATTGTTCGACAGGCCTCTATCTACATTCCTGCTGTCGGCAAAGTGACAATACTTATGCTTTTAAGAAACTTGTAGGTTTAGTAGTCCAAAATTTGCCGTAGCTGACGCTGGTACCGATAGATTGAGATTGCAACAGTACCAACAAGTATAATACGTCGACAACAATAGAAATTTTAGATCAGGTATCTCCAAAATCTCATTGGTTTTTTAATATGAAATATTGTTATAAAGTTAGTCACAAGATGTGATGATTATGTGGCACACGACCGAATGTACTTCGTTTCCTATCATGAGTAATATTTTATTGAAGGCTGGCCTCAACATGACCCTCGACGGGTGTTGCGGCACCAGAGCCAGAGAAAACAGGAGTAGCCATACCGGAAGCCATAAAGCGTACACGTTGCCGATGCAGCTGATTCCAAATACGGATCTCAGTTTGTAAGGGACAGAGGGGGTGCGTAATAAACACATACTTGTGGAAGTTTGGGTATCAAAACAAAGAGGAGAGCAGTTAGATTTATTGCGAAAAGCCAAGGGTTATAATTTGTATAATGTGTTGATGCGAGGAAGCTAAGTAGAGAGGGGAAGGAGATCATAGACATATCCAAAGCGTATGCGGTGATACTTACAGTCCAATAGGAACAGTCAAGAGCCATTTCTTCGCCGGTGTGTACTGTGCGCCATCGTCGATTTGCTCCCATAGTGTCAGATCGTCATAAGCACCACCGTGGAGGTCGCTGCCAAAAGGAATCCCTGTCACCCAATGGAACATAAGGTAAGAGACCTCCAACCGCATCAGCCTTTATAATTCAGAGTGCAAAGGAATAACTCACTGCTAGGTATATCAGATTTACTAGTGTCCAGCTTACTTGTTGAGTCATCCCTGGTAGGGTGTCTATGATTACCTTGCCGAAGACTATGAGTACGACATGAATTATCCATGCACCTGTTGGAAACAGTGAAATGAGAAGCCGTGATTAAAAAAATATAAAACCTACCCTTCGCGTTCACCCAGTCGGCATTAATGTTAACATAGGCACTGCGGTCGATGATCTCTTCTACTGAACGATCACCAACTTGCTCGACTTTCACAAGACTTGAACTACGAGGGCGAGACCTCAAGGTTGTGGGAGACAGTGCAGACGATAAATCCAGAGTCGGTAGCTTTACTGCTGCTGAGCGCCTCATGTATGGAAAAAGGCCAAAAAGGCGATGAGGTTGTCCAGCAGAGTCCTGCGGCGGAATCAGCCGAACATCATTTAACCGGCTGCTACTTCTACCAAACATGACACTTCTACAATGGTGCCATTTGACACCGCAGGGTCCCAACAGTGATCTAGCCGCTGTGTTTTTCACCAAGGCAGTTCAGGTGTCGTCGATTCGTATATTTCCATCAGGCTCAAAACCCTTTGGTCAATGTCCTGAACTCGTCGCGTATGCTTCATTGAACGGTATCCAACACGGAGGCACTCATTGAACTTGCATTTAGAGAAACAGAACCTGACGCCTTCTTTCTTGATGTGTTCTTTAACGCGTTGCCAATTCAACCCGTTAACACGGGTGGTCAAGACTCGCATGATAAACGCAAGAATGCCCTAGTACCAACACGAATTGCTTATGCTGGAGGTCAGATGGAGTTTGGCGTCGATTTGGGACCTGAGGTATGCCCTTTTATTAACCTTTGTGATGACTGGAGTAATTGAACATTAGTACGAAAGTATGCAACCCGCTTGATCATATTTCAAGGTCAATTCAAGAAAGTCTCCATGGCCATCTATGGCGAGGTCTTCGGTGAACGTCCAGAAATCAGTGCCTATAAACCCAAACCCCTTCCTGTCTCAGTTTCTATTCCACTATCACCTGCCCTGGATGTTGCAAATTCCGTCCATCCAACTGCATTGGCCGAACAATTACTCGCCTTGATGCCGTCTCCCGCTCCTCTCCCGCTACTAATAAGGTTGATGTTCTGCTTAAAACCAGAAAAGGAGGATTGGGACAACCCTGATTTTCCTTATGTTTTCTCTCATTTTGACAAGATTTTTGGCGACGATAACATCGAAAATGAAGTCTTCGACCTTGAAAGTCTTGTGCAATCTGTCAGCAAGCCCATGAAAGACGATGTTTCTGCCGAATCATTAACGGAGTTCGTTGGAAAGATGCGGGATCTTTTAGGCTCTAATGTAAGCATTCCAATGGCAAGACGATAGACTGTTCCAACAGAGGATCTCAGGCTTCCGATGATGCATATTATATTGCAAAACTACTCACCAAATCTGCTTGCCAGAAACCTCTGTTCTCGAAAATACTTCTGGTGCGTGCTTCAACGAATGTAATCGTGATCTTGGTAATCGACGCAGATACAGCAACACATCGACCTCGTTGAGATCTTTAATGAAAATTCGATGGACGAGACCTCTATACTCTGTTTGGCAGAGGCGGCTGCTAGCGCCGATATTTCGCAATATTTCCTGGAAGACCCTTTGTTCATGCAAAGTCTAGAGGATATGATCCAAAGCCAAAAGACTCACAAATCCGTCCAAAAAGCATTGAAGAAACTCACCAACAGAGTCTATGGATGGCGAACTTTTGAATATGCTATGGAAAATTCTGATGGAGACTTTTCAGCCAGTTCTGCCTTTCTAAAAGACATAACCTCGGATGAATTTGCTCTTGGGTGCTGGTTAGAGTGTATGATAAATCAAGAGGAACTCAATGGCAAGCTAGCCAGAAATGCGGTTGTACCAAGTCCACGAAGTGCACTACCTGTCCTATTTCAGGAGACGCCATCGTCCATCTCGCATGAAGAGTTTGTAATGTTTGTGCGAGCGCTCTTGGGTGTGAGCACAACCCTGGCGATGCTGGCATGGTCAGATAGTTTGGGTGATGATCCCTGCTGTGAGCGAACCCTGAATCTTTTGGTGGCGTGGCAAGGTGTGGATGGTTATCGGGAGGTCAGATATTTTGGCCCAAAATTTATTTTATTTTTGATCATATCCTACTGACAGATTCTAAATCATTGTCTTCTCTTACGGCAAATGGCTCGACGTTTGGAATGGATTAAAAATGACGAAAACGATCAACGACCGAAGAAAGCAGGCATCCTCGTTGAACGCCTTCTCGTTGGATTGTCGAAAGACCCTCGGGCAATATTGCGGAATGATGTGGCTACAACGATATTGGCTCTTAAACCTCCCTTTTGCTACATCTCTGCTGATGAAATGTTGGAAATGGAGAAACTTGCTCGCGTTGCGCAAGACGGATTGCTTTCTGCTTTTGAGGAAATTGCATTCGACAGCCTTCGACCGTTTTCTCTTCGGCGTCTACGCGTCCTCAGACTCTCCTTAATTATCATCCTTGAGGAACTGGCAGGTGACAACGGCGAATGGCGCGTTCTTGAAGCATTTTGGAACGATCGATCGCAAAATCTAGTGTCTAGGCTCATCACCATCCTCAGTGGGATTTCTGATGACCTTAACCGCCATTTCTCTGTGGAACCTATAACCCGTATGGATCATGCCCTTTCAGAGCTTCTGCTCAGGACGAGCATTGATTTTTTGCAGTTGATCCTTCGGTTTGCCAATTTGTACCCTTTTACGACGCGCGACTTGAAGGCTCTTGCGGCCGCAGTAGCCGACCTCCATGCTTGCTCCAATGCAGCTATCACAACGTTTTCAGGCTCTTCTCCAGCACACAGCACCGCGCTCAACCTCGTGCAAGTGTGTTTGGACGTGCTAACCGAGTTGTCAGAGCCGTCTGTCCAGGCCGACTCAGGCGTTCTTGCTGCCCAGGTCATTTTTCGAACGCTTCTGGAGCACCCATCCAAGAAAGGCGGTCGAGATCCAATATACCATGTATTTCAAATATACAAGCTGATTGACAGTATCCTTCCACGTGCTTCTGCCGATAGCACTTATTGGGCTACGATCTTTCCACACGTACTTCACGACATCAGAAGCTTTTCTCGCCTTCTTAGCCCTGAAACTCGGTTGTTGTTCGTTGAACGTCTCGTTGTTGCTGATAATGGGGAGATCGGCCTGGGCGAATGGCTGCTAGAAGAGGAGCTGAAGGACCTTTCGTTAACAACCGCTAAGCTATTGAACACCCGTCAAAACGCTGATTATCAACTTTTGGTTCGAGCTCAATTATCTGCTGGACTGCAGTTGTGGGAGGCCCTGCTGTCGTCTGCAATTTCGGGATGGGCTACAACGGCACTATTGTCAAACGTCGATCTCTGCACATCCTTCAATAATTGGTTATCACTTGTGCTGGATTCACGGATATCATCTAAATCACTAACGCGTTTGGTTCAAGCGCTCGCAAAACATCACAACGACCTGAATCCTGACCTCAAATTTACTATTTTGCTTCTGTTGTTGCGGGATGCTCAGCAGGACTCATCGGGTGATAACACCCTTGACTTTGTACCAGAAATCCTGACGAGCCTTCCGAGTTCTGCAATTAACCCTGAATATCTGCGTGTGGAAATCGGGCACTTGCTTCATTCTTATTTAGACCATGCCCATTTAATGAATCTGGAAGCTGCGGAAAGACTCCTTCACGTCATGGAGTGGCTTGCTTCACAGGAAGACATCAAACTGACCACTCTTACCGGCGTCCCAGTCGAGAGTTTTGATTATCTGTGCACAATCCTCTCCTCCTTATTGCCCCAGGCCCAACAAGACGTTCTATCATCAGTGCGGCCCAAGCTTAGTGTAGATGATGACGATCTTCTTCCAGCCCCGTCAATCGAATTATCAGAGTCCATCACGCTACCTCTGGAATCCATCAACAATCTTTTGTCCCCCCAACCTAAGGAGCCATCGACTCCAAAAGGAACCAAGACACCGGACGTACTGGGCGTTATTATATCTCCTCCTACAGCAATTCTTCGGTCACCCGCTGCAACGGGCTTAACGAAGACGTATATCAACAATGACTTCAGGCAGCTGAGGCAGATACCCTCGACAAGACTGAATGCGAGCAGGCTGCCCAGCAAACATGGTGCGTCCTCATTACACCGTTCAATTCGCATGATTCTCAGATTTTCTCTTTTGTTCCTTTATTATTTTCACGACGTTTCGTTGTGTGGATCTTGATCTTATCGATAGTTGATGTGGGTATTTTCAGTGTCGACTCGCTCTGAATTGATACTTGCTTATAGGAATTTCAAAATCTCCCTGGAGATTTGCTTCCCGCCCTAGATCCTTTGTCGTTTCAAGGTTTGCCTGGCAGCCTTTGATTTTTCATGGAATTGTCGCATGTTTGAAGGCAACGGTGCCGTTATGAAATCTATCCATCGAACTCGTATAAGCCATTGGCGGTTCTTTCTTTTTTCAGTTTGCAAGTTGTATATATTGTAACATAATCTCTCAAGTGACCACTTTCGCCTAATAAAGGATTATAATTTCATCCTCATCAACCCAACATCTAGGTAGTCAGATGCCTCACAACGAGGAAGTCAAAGCTAGACGACTCAGCCGAGAGCAGTTTTCAGGTGAAGCTTGCCGTTTTGCAAAGGAATCCAAACAAATCACCTCTCTCAACACTTGTCCTTTCTACTTTATCGAGGGTTTGGTATCTCCGAATCAATATTAGTTGCTCAAATAGTGCAGTTTTGAATAATTTTCTGATTGTTCACATTATCCAGCCAGAGATGTAAGTATATTATTACTGATCACAAGAACAAAAAACCGTGCAATCATCAGATATCAACGCTCATCCAAGGAGGATAATTTGATGGAATTGAATGATTGATAGACATATACTCAAGAAATTGTGTTAACCGACAAACAGATTATCGATCGGGTTAATGAAGTTGTTAAAATGTGAAAACAGTCGTCAAAAAGCTTTGTGAGAATCCAATGTGCCATTGATTTTGGGGGCGTCATCGTTGGTCACCGCGCCATCACCGCTTATGTATTCTGGAGTTTCGCTAAGAAGTTCTGGGAGAGGAGGAACTTCTTCGTCTTCCTCATCCATTAATTGCGCGGCGCGCTAGGCAACAGAAATGAGTCATCTGGTCAGGACGACAACCAAAGCAGATCTACCTTCATGGCCTCCGCTTCGTTTGAGTAATGCCTGCCACGGGCGCGTAGGAATTCAGCATGCCTCTGGGCCGCTAGAGAGAATCTGAACAACGACAAGCAGATGAGACGGTCTGAAAACGACATACCCTCTTCATCCATCAAAGGCTCGTCTTCAAATTCAAGGTCGTCGCTGGATAATCGACGCCTTATACCAGTACGTGCATCACAGGGAAGATTAAAACTCGTGCTTCTGCTAGAACTGCGGGAGCGTTGCGACATGGATGTTCCAGGTCGTCCATTGCTCGAGAATGATGTTCGACGCGATGAAGGACTTGGCGCATCCGCTCCGGTGGACGATACAGACATGGTAGGCGAAACGGAACCATATTCGTCCTGAGGAGATGATGCTCTGTGCCCCAGATCCAGATTGGGTATATCTAATGTTTGATAGATGATGAACTGAACGGGGAAAACACGACAAGACATGCGAACCTCCTTCAAATTCGTCTGTCTCGGCATTGTACCTGACGTATGGAGTCTTCGGCTCTGTTATCTTCATAAGACTATCCTTCTGAATCTCCGTTAGGGCAAGATTCTCCTCGTCCCATTGCAAGTTACTCGGAACGTGAAAGCATCATATCAAAACCTTGCATGATATTGATATGGAATAGGAGAACTTACTGGGTTATGATGCTTGGCGCATTCTTCAGAATGCCTTTTGGCTTCGGAAGTGATGCAGAGCGAGGTGGATGGGTTGGCCTTTCTTCATCGAGGGACATGATGAACGTAGTTGATGTTCAAAGTTGGTAAATAATGGTTCACATTTGGTCACCTGAAGCTTGCCTTTTCAGGCAAACGACCCCCAATTGATTTTCTGCGGTAGTATTACGGAAGTAAAAAAAAGAGTACACCAAAAGTAGAGTTACAGTCCTCTCAGTTCTAGCAAGGAGCTTGTCAAGCGCTCGGCTACATTGTCTGGTTCCTGTCGTGCCATCTCAACGACACTCAGTAGCTTTTTGATGCCAATTTGCAATGTGGGAGACAAATCATCTCCGCTCGCAAAGCCTGCGTCCTCGAGCATCCTGATGGCTCGCTTTCTATGTTGATCGGACGGGAAGAGCTCTACTTCGTGCAACACATACTCCAATGAACGAAGTGAGGAAATAGGAGGAACACGCAGTTCAGAATCGAAATTATCCGAGAATCCAAGATCCGTGAGGATCGATCTCAGCGATGATGTTGCTATGATCAAGAGTCGCCGGCCCTATGTTTTCATCAGCGACAATGTCTGCAACGAAAAAAGATTTTTACTTTTGGCGGTCTCCGATTGAATAAAACCAGCAAAGTTTGCAAAACAGCATTCGAAAATCTCGCTCCCATGGGAGTCCAGTCAATCAGACGTTCGATATTGTCAACCACGACAACACTGAGCGGACTCTTGTAGCTGTCCGTGAATATCTTCGTAATTGTGGCAACTTTTTGGGATTCCGAGTAGCCCACCATGTTGTCGGGTGAAAGAAGTTTAATGAATGGATATCCGGATGCTTGAGCAATCGATGCTCCCAGAGCCGTCTTTCCCGACCCCGGAGGACCATGCAACAGTATACTGACAAGAGGTGTTCGTGTCGATGCCCGCACTTGTTCAACAAAGAGTTGACCCGTTTTTAGAAGTTCCTGGAGGGAGTTGAACAAGAAGAATCAAAGTTGGTTGAAGACTCACGTCAACAACACTGTCGTAGTGAATAATCCCGTTCTGAATGACCTGTTGCAACTCTTCCTCCGATACTCCGAAAGCGGGATGAACTTCATCCAGAGCTTGCAAGAAATCCCGTCTATTGACCCGGAGGTTTTCTACATCATCCGAAATACCGGCCATCGTTCCAACTTTAACATGTCGGCTGAAAGCAAAACTCGTGGCATCCTTAACCAAACCAGTGATCTCAGCTCCTGAAAAATTCTTTGTCTGGGAAGCAAGCTCAAACAAGTCGACATCGTCGTCCATCACGCCATTCATGCGCATCTTGTTGGTGTGGATAGTAAGGATTTGATACCGTCCTTTTTCATCTGGTAACGAAATCTCCATGTGCACTTCGAGACGGCCAGGTCGCAGAAGCGCTTCATCGATCAAGTCAATGCGATTGGTCATACCAATGACCAAAATGTTGTTTAATTGGTCTACACCATCCATCTACCCAAGTATAAGCATGTCTCCAGTAAGAGTGTGCAGGAAAGGTGGTAGTACCTTCGACAGAAGCTGATTGACGACAGTGTCACCTACGCCAGTGCCGCTGTTGGTTGTCCCACGTTGTTTGAAGATTGCATCCAACTCATCAAAAATAATGATGTGAAGTCCGCTTTCGTCACCCTTCTCTTTGTACTCTTTTTCAGCATCCGCGAAGAGTTTGCGGATATTCTCTTCCGAGGCACCAACGTACTTGCTCAAGACTTCGGGACCATTGACAACCTTTGGCTCTCGAGCATTGAGCATTTTCCCTATCTGCCTTGCAATGAGGGTTTTACCCGTGCCAGGGGGTCCATGCAGAAGAAGACCTGGTAGAATCGGGCTTAGGGACTAAGACAGCCTTGATAACGAACTCTCACCTTTGACATGTTGAATGCCCAACTTTTCGACAAGTGCTGGAGGAAATACCCGAGACGCAAAGGCACGACGGAAAATATCGCTGAATTCGCTGTCCAAGCCGCCAATTCCCATATCCTCGAACTTGAAGTTTGGGGCAAGAATAGCATTCGGAGGTGCTCTGTTATTGAATACTTAGTTTCAGAGGGAAGACATTGGGATTCGACTAACTTTTTAGCGCTTGACTTCATTTTGATTGGAGAATCTGGTGCCTTCAAGAGTGTCACATCAGTTTCCGCAAAGATGATCCCTGCATTCCTTATAACTGGCGGAGGGTTACCAGGAACCTCCAGAAGAGCCACAGATTTAATGATGCCTTTCAAATTTTGTCCATGGTACTCGAAAGCAATTGCTTGATCGGTAGTCATCAAAATTCCATTGAAAGCTTTGATAAAGTTCTTGGCCATGTCGTCCGCTGAGTAGACTTCTGCTATATCAACATTGCGTTTCAAAAAACCAACTTCTATATCTATTCCTTGTATAAAACCCGGTGCTCCTGCGTGAGGCGGACTAGGAAGAGGTTCAACGGAAGCTTGATCACCAGTGAGCGAGAGTCCAATCCACTGTCGCTGTGGCTGAGAAGCGCCGATAGACCCTGGTTGCAATTTCCCCGTGTTATCATGTCTGGACTCAGCATTAACATAGGTTGACAAGAATTTGACTCTTGACATACCGGACAGTTAGCGGGAAAGCACCATTTACTAATACGTGTGTCCCTTGAGCAAAGTCCGAAGGGTGAACCGCCAGACAATTAGTCAGTGCCAATGCGTCAGAGGGCGATCCAACTACGACAAAACTTTTTACTTCAGTTAGTCCCAAACAGAACAGTTAAAGATAAATGACGACAACACACGCTCCGCTTGGACGAGGGGGTGCGGGCTTCCTTGAGTATGTAGACTTCTCAAATACGGCGCTTGAAGGATCATTATACCCAGTCTGAGGTGCATATTGTGCAGACGGTGAAGGCACTGGTCTTCTCGCCGATCTGTAGTCCAAATCTCCTTTAGCAGGGGGGAGACGGGAATATTGGTTACTACTCGAGGGTGGAGGCGTATTCGTATTTCCAGATCTGAAGAAACTCATGCTTGACAGGTGTGTTCTATTGTAAAGACGTTGGAGAAAGCTATATTGTTGCATTTAATCAATTAATTATGTAATAATAAATTTGGCAGATGGATCACGGCGGACACGTCTCCATTCCATCAGCAGGATGGCGACAATACAAGACAAGAGAAGATGCAACCAACTTGCTTTGATCTCTCATCTTCCTGCAGACCCGCTTTGCTTAATTTTCAAACATCTTCAGAATCATCCAAGATCCAAGAACGACGAATGCAACCTTTCTGAAGGATACGACCTATGCCTCCGCTGGATTCCCGAGGTCACCCACGTTTGCCATTCATGGCGAGAGATAGCGCTCGAGACGGCCACTCTGTGGACCGACGTCAACGTGGACGCGTCGCTCAGTTGGGCGGCCGAGTTCGGCCGCAGGTCTAAGAATGCTGCAATCGCCGTGATTGTAGATTTTAATCGGACAGCTTTGGAGTGCGTGATGCAACTTCTACGGGAAAACGTACAACGAGTTCAGAAATTGGAGCTCAACGGGCTCGATCCAGAACATTTTCATATCATCTTTTCGTTTGGTTCCGTCAGAGTTGACGACAGAGCTGTAATGCAATGGCCCGCACTTCAAGATTTTGTGCTCGGATTCAAATACAAATCTGGGGAGACGAGTTTTCTTATCACTGATCCGATGCCAGATGCCCCTGCTCTCAAGAAACTCGTTTTGAAATATTGTTTTATTGATTGGAAAGCATTTGGTTTGTTGCAGAACCTTTCTGAATTGCACATAATATGGGTTCCATTTGGTACGCTGGCTGGGAAAGCGATATACGAGGCCCTGCTTCATATGCCAAACCTGGAAGTCCTTAAGCTCATCGCTATTGTTATCCCACCAGAGCGTCTGCCGCTAATGATAGCCACGCCTGGTCAATTGCCAATCAGACTTCGTATGATTGACTGTGGCCCCTTTCCGGTCACCTGGCTATCTTCAATCTTAGACGGCATTATCTATGCCCAGAGAGATTTGGTTATCCGTTTCGTTCCCGACGTACTCCACTTCGAGAAAGTGTCCTCGGTCTTCAATTGCTTCCTGTGCCATATCGAAAAGTCCAGCATACGTTATGCGGAACTGAAAGCAGGAATTCTCCGGAATTCAAGTTTGTTCTTTTTTCGAGCTCGACGCACAACCTCGAATTCGAAAATTTCTCAACCCACAGACTCGAACTTCACCATTTTGCCGCCTATAGGGTTCGACCATCTCCTTGATCTGTGGGTACTTACAGCACTATTGGAAAGACTATTCCTTAGGCTGGATCTACAAAATTTGGAGATTTTGAGTATATCACTTCCTTTTCAACTTCTATCCATTAATACATGGGTTGACGTCTTTTATGGCCTTCCTAATTTACTTCCTAATTTACACACGTTAAGGTTTGTCGCAGATTCGTGGAAATTGTTGGCTGCTTTGGTGGTCGTTCCACATGGTCCCGACCACGCCCCCGACCACGCCTCCTTAACGACTCGTCCTACTATCCCATTTGAAAATTTGCAAACGATAGTCATCCAACGGAACACCCCCTTCACGAGCGAAGACAACCACCTCATCTTTTCATGTCTCCGGAGGCGATTGGATATGGGAGCACCCATAAAGAAGCCACATATCCGGTTATATGGAGAAAATCATGCATTAGATGTCGACACTTTAAGAGAAGTTGTGCAATCAGTAGATGTAGAATACTAGTATCGTTGATTTGTATCCCATGCTATTGATTTTCACCTTTGTTCTACTGCTATAGAGGATCGATTGTCACAGGGCTTTCCGCAGTTCCAATGAAATCACTTGTATATATTAGACATCCATTTGCTTCAAGAGGTGTAGGATATAACTCCTATCACCCTTCTGCAGATGGCCAACAAATTTTGGTTCATCAGGATGGCGACACTAACCTGGCAGACAGTCAGGATGCAACTCCTACTGGAAAACGTACAACGAGTTCAGAAATCGACACTCGACATCGATCCAGAAGTCATTCCTATCATATTTTCGTTTGAACCGCAATGGCAAGATTTTGTGCTTAGAAAAGCCGGACCTTGGGATTCGAAGTTTTCTCCTCATCGACCGAATGCTTCGTGCCCCTGCTCTTAAGAAACTCTTTTTAAAAGACTACTCCATCGATTGGAATCATTTGGTTTGTTGCAGAACCTTTCTGAATTGCACATAACTTAGTATGGGTTTACCTATACAAAAAGGAGTCAAAAAAATGTGACGGATATATGTTAAATATTGAGCCACTGTTGATTAGTTCATTTTGTCTCTCAATCCTTTTTTGATGTGATTCTGATTTCAGCTTCGAACTTGGTTATGGAGTGGTATGGAAACTGGTGTTCAGTGAAGGCATGTCGCTTTTCGCGGAGAGCTGTGTCCACCATTGGGACCCATACTTCTCGAATTCGACCGCAATTACATAAACCGAACTAAAACGAAAACGAGTTTTCGCAACGACAAAATTATCGCACAACATCACACACCTAGATAATTCATTGAATAACGTCTTATGCGCAAGCTTGTATAAATTTGCAAGGAAAGCACCAATAATCGTGCTCCTTAGACGTCGCACATGGAATGACTTCGCGATATTTGGGGAAGAATACTCATTGACCAATTTTTTGCCTTTCCCTGACGTGTTCGTTCCGTATTCCGGTTCCTTTGAGGGTGTATCGTGTGTCAAAGAGTATACCTGATTCAGCACTTCACGTATCATGCTGGTGGTGTTTATCCTGAAGTGGAGGAAAGATTTGTCGTGGATAATAGATTCTCGGGTTCAAACTTCTGAAGTCGGACTACCGAACCGCGTTCTCCAAACCTTTACAGCAATTTCTACCTTCCCGGCAGCCTAAATCGTGGCACAGCAACGGTAAAGGCTCTTCTTCCCATAATCAACACCTGAAGACGCCTGCTCCAGCGAGAGCGGTAAAGTCTCCGACAGCCTCTTCGCAATCGCTATTCGAAAGGGTCAGCCCCTGGCGGATCCGAAGAAACCATTCTTTTTGTTATCACTCGGTTAACAAATGGCCCAGAAGTAGTGGGCTTGAGGCAATTCCTCTAGATTGGCGGATTTGTCTGGAATATGGTACAAAGAGAAAACAACGCAAGAGCGAAAAGGATGCCAGATCGATAAGACTTTTTACGCTGCACCAACGTTGATTCTAAGAATCTTGAGGACGTCAATGCTGGAGATCCATCAAATTTCCTACATTACATTCAGCTTTTTGCCTAAGATACAGGACGATTTATTGCGATAACTGCTGGTGCAAAAGAATAACCTTGAAAAATTAATGGATTACAGAGTTAAATTATATTCATACTCATTGCTCGTGTTCTGAGCGATCCACATACAACAGCAGACAGCATAAGAGCAACGCTCTGCGAAACATTGGCATACTTCAAAACTAACAGTCTGCAACGTCGCATAAAAGCATCTTGAGGAAAGGGAATTATATCAAAAAAATTATGCACCACACTACCAGCAAGTCCTCCCGCCATATCAGAGAAAAACAATCTAGCTCTCCACACTGCTCTTGAGTCTCCGAAGCCTTCGTCCCCACGAATCCTATCCTTGTCGATGAGGTTGATAATCCGAGCAGTGAACAGATGCCGGACTAGCGTCATATGACTGACCATCTAATTCAAGACACTCATCGGAAAAAGACCATTGCCCCCCAACCAAGATGTCGCCATTCAACGCAAGGATTTCGTCGACAGTCTTGGCAGTCGGCCCGTCCGACAAATCAACGTGAATTACACCACGGGCGAGGTACTTGACTTCAAAGCGCTCTGAACTCTTCTTAAATTCATTCGCCAAGTGATTGAGTGCTGCGATCGTAGGGAATTTGGTCCTCGGACTCGTGGAATCGGAACCTCAAAGAGGTCCATCCAGCAATAACCGTTGACGGCTTCTTTAAGGGCTATTAAGTCTTGGAAATTACGTTGGGCATTGCTGGCTAAAGTTTGAAGAGGAGTTTGAGCAGCGATGAGTGACATGTTGGCAGTCGTCCCGAACTTGCACGTGATTATCCGTTTCGAGCGTCCACATGCAGATGACGAGGACATCGACGAGTCTTTTCAATCGGTCGGTGGCTCAAACTGTTGAGCGAAGAGAAATAGACAAGCTCATGGATATTGAAGAGCCCGTGAATGAAGACTAGGCTCGTGACCAGCCTGAATAAGAAGGCGTGACCTTTGGTACGGATTCCTTCGTTATACAGGCTGGTATATCTGAGTTTAAATCCCTATACCGCGCATTCCCCACGCCTCATCCTACTAAATTCTTAAAAAGGTTATGTGAACTCTGACCCACCCTAAACAAACGCTCGCCAAATGATCGCGTCGCGACGGTCGCGTTTGCGGAACAATTTCTTTGCTCAAACACTGTCTCCTCCAATGCTCCCAAAATCCTCTGCAGAGCTATTGGCCGCTGCCAAACGGCCCCAGAACCAGACTCGCAAACCGAAAATCAAACACGACCTTAACTACTCACAATATCTCTCAACAATTCCCATTATACCAATGGGAGAGATCTCAACCGTTTCATATGATTCAGCACAATTTCGGGGTGGTACTCAATTACGGTTCAACGAGCCAGTGACTCCTCAATCTTTGGGAGCTGCCTTCGAAATTGATAGTGATGTTGACAACGACCCAGTTTTGTTGCCAACATGGGTAGTTACTCAGTATTATTGAAACCAATATAATTTAAAGTTGATTTATTTTTCCTGTTGAGGCATCTTCCAGTGAGGTTGAATCTCCCATCGACAACGACTTTGGTTCACAGAGGATGACCCTTTCGGAACGAATTGCGGATGTCTGGAGATACTACAAGGTTCGGATTGATTTAAGCAGAGAACCCAGTTCCAAGTCCATATTAGCGTGTTAAAGATGCGGAGGAGAGTTTTTCAGCCAAAAATCTACGATAAGTTTATGCCTTGTGAATTGTCGCGCGACGCGACGCGATCATTTGGCGAGCGTTTGTTTAGGGTGGGTCAGAGTTCACATAACCTTTTTAAGAATTTAGTAGGATGAGGCGTGGGGAATGCGCAGTATAGGGATTTAAACTCAGATACACCGGTCTGTCTATCGACACCTTTTCCCAATGTCATGTGTCCTTAGCGGACCGGTCACCG
>QDKV01005141.1_pt1 | contig 29800 bp, 43 predicted proteins | sample 1861101 | NCBI WGS metagenome assembly QDKV01 (sample SAMN04275158, study PRJNA302643) | Fungus metagenome, whole genome shotgun sequencing project. | isolation source: fruitbody | host: Mallocybe terrigena | place: Sweden | collected 2013 | reverse complement strand
TTAAGTAAATTTAAAGTGAAAGATAAGGTGTTAAAAGACAGAAAAGGAAAAAAAAAGGGGAAAAAGCTCACCTTCACATCTTTTTCTGCCTTTTGAAAAAAGGAAGAAAAAGGAAGAATTGCTGTGCCTTTTTCTTGCCTTATTTTTTTTTTCAAAAAGGAGAACTTATAAGTGAGAAAAAGGACATTGCACTTTTTCTGATGTATCTCACTGAATACTAAATGCTCAGTCAGGTATCAAGATAATCAGATTAGTTAGTATAATAATTTGGTCATAGACCGAGGGATGAAAAGTGTGAAATAAAACCATATCAAGAAAAGGAGGAAAAAAACACCTTTGCCAACAATAGTGTTTGAAAGTCCAGTTTGGTCCGGTTTTTCATCTCAAAATGGACTAACCATTCAGTTATATAACTGCAAAAAAACCAGTACAATTAACCAAATCAGGCAATGGTTATTGCCTCCAGAGTCCAAAAGTGCTAGATAGTTGGAACCAACAAATAAACTATTTCTATGCTTCAAGTTGTATAGCATATAAATCACAGTTTATGGCTCTGATACAGTGATACTGCCAAATTTGAGGTTTTTGGGGTATCAATCCAAAAAAATTCTTGACCACAATTTGGTGCTGCACAGGGACAGGCACAGTGGCACTATTCAAAATGGCACCAAAGCTGTTTGTATCAGTGACCATGCTGCATGCACCAAGAGAACACAGCATGTACAAGACATTAAATACCTGCCAGAACAAAATATGCTGATTGACAGTGATTGTGAATTTCCACAACACCAAAGCCATCTTTACCACATTTTTTGAGATCTGTTCATAAAAATGCTTCAACATCAGTTTGCCATTTGGGCCATCTACATTGCAGATGTTGCAATGCCATTGTTTTGTTTTGGAGGTGTTACCACCACTTGCTTTATTTCTATTTATGGCTACACATCCCACTGATGATTAAGAGCCAATATATACACCTCTTTGGAGACACATGACAGCATAATCATTGAATAGAAAACAGCACATCTCACACATGCATCTCCCTGGTCTGTGCAACAAGAACCCTGGCCTCTGCAAACCTTGGTTTTATCCCAAATTCAAAAGGCAATGGCCGCCTATACTACATCCATCAGTCATAACAAGCAAAGCAGACAGGCAGATGCTTACACTGTTATCCCATCCGTAACAGTACCCATCAGATCAGGTATAACTGGATTCCCAGTCTTCTCATTGATCACTGGGAAAATGGTGGCTGCCCAGAGAAGGCAGGCAATATTGATGAAGATACTGTTGTTAGCAAAATGACGACCTATGCATATTCTGAATACATCAGTTAAGGGTGAGGCCACCGAAATTCAATGAAGGGAATACCTGGGACCAAAACCCTACAAAAGGTTAGTTGGATGCAGAAAAAGAATGCTAAATGTAACCTACATATGCAACATGCCCTGGAAATGACGAAGTAGATGAGAATGTAACTGGGGGAATGAAACATTTTCCTAACCTTCTGTAATCAAGTTAGTAATGTGAATGATGCGGTCTGGCAAATAACATACCATCCTTAGTATCCGGAAAATCAGATGAGATATCCCCGTTTCCGATGAAACGGTCGGGATTGAAGTCATCCGCATCCGGACCCTGAGTAGTCAAATGAGAGGTGCTGTGCAACATAGGAGAGTTCGGAATGGCACACGTAGATCTTTCGATCCCGATTCAGTGACCTGTGACGAGGAAAATCAACAAGGTCATTTCCAAAAGGATGGGAGAACAACTACCAAATGTTGGCAAAACAAATAGTGCCTTTAGGGATGAAATAACCTTGATACCAATCATCCTTACAAAGGAATCAAGACAATGTGAACATTGAGAGAACTGGGTTTTTTTACCTGCATTGTAACGTGCTGGACACCTGATGAGAATCTCAGCCGAATAGTTTTCATGGCCGAAACAAGGAAAACCCACCAATTGCCACAGCTGACCTCCAGCGTAAGACCTCCCTCACTGTTGCCTTCAAATACGGAAGATTGTCTCTGTCCTCAAATGCAGGCATCCGTGACCGACCAATAACAGAGTCCAGCTCTTCTTGACACTTTTTTTGCTTGTCAGGGTAGGCGACTAAAGCGAGGAGGGCCCATTCCATTACGGCAGCTGCCTGCATTGCATCAAAGTCAAGGCACTCGAGAAAAGTTAGATACACTCACAGTATCTGCACCGGCTATGCTGTAGTTACGGATTATGTTGGCCCAATAACGGTAATGGGAATCAAGGTTACGCACTACAATCCTGCAGCCAGCCAAGAAGCCTCGTCGTCGTTTAGGCCGAGTCGTCCTCGCTCCCGAATCAGGTTCCCGACTACGCAGGGCCGCTCGTCGCCTTCATCCTAATATGCCAAGAAATAAATCATCGTCCACCGAAGGAGAAACGACCCTTACGATTTGCATCTCAACATCATGAAACAACCCATTAAAGAAGGCGAAAAACTCCACAGACTGTCTTTCCATCTTGAGCTTCCAGCCAGCAATTGGAGAGGGAAGGTACTTCATCCAAGGGAAAAATTCGACGAGGTAATTTCCAGGATATGCAGCATGGCCGATAACCATGTTTACGTCATTTATCTTCGTGACCAAAGGATCGTTCCAAGACCGTCTTGAAGGCAGATCGTACACAGCAGATATGATGGAGGACGCTGCTCCACTGCAAGCAAACATTACCAAGACTAAGAGACGCTACATGGACTAAGGGATTTGACTCACCGAGCAACCTCTGCAGTCCATCCTCGCTGAGTCAAATCTTGAAGCAAGGTTTCAGTGAGGATTAAAGCTTCCCTCTCTTGTATCCGGTAGTATTGTTGGGCTGCTGTCTTGGTCATAGATTCATGACCACCACGACGCAGCTTGCGCCACCTGTTTCAAGGCAAAGACATTGAACTCATTAGAAACCTACGAAACCTACGAAACAGCATTACTGACAAGTTGCCATATTTGGCCGATCCGACGAACAATCCGCGAGTTAGGATCTCATCGAGGGCTGAAAACAATTAGTTCGTTGACAATGCACAATTAGGTTACGCACCAATGAATCGCCTATCGCTGTAAGTCCCGGCGCGCCTATCGAAAAGATCAGACGCCGCCGTGTGTGAATTCAGCACCAGTATTCCTTGGCCCAAAACCTTGATATACACGATTGGACCTATGCATGTTATAGTGGAGAAGTTTCGCGGGGCACAAAAAACCATACCATATTCCTTCCCCCACTTCCCGAACTCGTTCCAGGCCTTCTTAGAAAGCTGGAAGAAATTTCCGAAAACGGGAATGCCTTTTGGTCCAGGTGGGAGGTTCTGGTTCCTCTTCCGTCCAAGGCGGCTTCTCGCGTAGATGAGGAGGAGGCCCAAGAGGATAGAGAGAATCCAACCTGAGTTGGTTTGTAGCTGCTTGAGGTCGAACATTAGGAGGTGGGGAGTTCAGAAGTCATGATGGAGGCCCTATATCATTTGAATATTGTAACATACATCGGAGTAGGATCGTGACCGGTCTCTATAACGATAAGCAAGTAAAGTGAGCGATGCAAACGCCTCAAAATCACCAGCTCCATCAACGTATCACGTGTCAGTACTAAAAACGGAAATTCAAGTGGTCAGGTAAATGGTTTTTAGTCAAGTTCACTGGACTATTTCTGGCGCATTTAGTGGAATATGTACTAGCCACTTGAATGAACATTGACTAAATACATAATATCATTTACATGACTATACAGCTAGACTCCGCTTGAATATACTTGAATAATACTCGAATTTCCGTTTTCACTGAGTGTTAGTCACGATGGTTGAACTTCTCTGTCATCACGTTTTCATCCTCAACGACAACAGGGTCCAGGCCGACCCGAAAAAGCCTGATAATCGACATGGTATCGGCTGCAACCGGTGCAACGTGAGAGGGATACCACATCTGGGCTAAATCAGGTTAGCAGCTTTCATAAAGATACGGTTATTCACGATGGTTGAACGTTGAATTTCTCTGTCATCACGTTTTCATCCCCAACGACAACAGGGTCCACCAGCCACCCGAAAAAGCCAACACATCTGGGGTTTCTATCCTAAATCAGGTTAGTATCAGCTTTCATAAAGACACGGTTATTCACGATATTGAACTTCTCTGTCATCCCGTTTTCATCCCAGCACCAACCCGAAAATGCCTATCGAACACATCTGGAGTCTCTCCTAAATTAGGTTATCAGCTCTCATAAAGATACGGTTATTCACGATGGTTGAACTTCTCTGTCATCACGTTTTCATTCTGTGGTGGATTTGCTTCAGACGTCTCGCAGTGTTCTGTCGTCCGTTTAGCGCACAAACGGCAACAGGTCCACCAAGCCTACCTGAAAAAGCCTATCGAACACATCTGGGGTCTATCCTAAAATTAGGTTATCAGCTTTTAGAAAGATACGGTTATCCATCGATAGCGATTGTTCAATGCAAGCATCATCTCTTGTCTAGATCTTCCACCACCATCCAATAATGGCTCCTAATTCTCAGCTACATCCAACAGGACAACTGATCCGCTTTGGCGTGATACCAGGCGCTTGGGCAGGTACTTCTACTGTTCAACGAGCGGTCCCAACTGGTGAGTTGATTCGACTCAGCCGCTGGATCCCAGGGAAACCGGCTCAGCCGTGGACGACTTATTCATTCTCTCTTCGAGCAGGACAAACTAGATTTCTTACGTAAATCTTTCCCCACCTATTTTGTTTTCATACACCAAGTAGGTTGATAGCTCGAGGTTTTATATAAAGTTTTTAATTTTGATAATTAGGAAAAATATAATGGCTATATTTTGTGTTTTGGCACATTGCACGCGTTTGCGTTGACGACGATGTGCGCACTTGTAACCAACGCGTTTCAAACGCGTTTGATGGGGGTTTGATGCGTTGATGGCGCTCATTGCTCAATTTAGTTTAGATCGCATTGCGGTGAAGTTCCACCGTGTTTATTCTACTTTGATCCCAGTGGGTTAAGCGTACTGCTCAATTGAGCGAGGGCTATCCCCATTTAACCCTGTCCTGGAGGTTGGGGTCAGTGGTTCACGTCGCATTACTCTTAGGAGACCACTTCACCACATGGGTGATAACAAGAGCGGGGATGGTCTGGTACCACGATGATATATTCACAGGAATCTCTTTAGTGTATGAGTCAACGTGCGCGTTATTGATGCCTCGGGGTGATTTGGTTCTGGTTGTGTGTACACAAGAGAATTGGGAGATGCCATACGGAGCTAGCTCAACTCCCATGCAGTCTGCGTTGAGTCTTCTAATGAGTCCCTTGCACACCCTGGCATCAGTCACCAGAGACATGGCAGAATCGGAGCGTGATACATGTCTCAGGTGAGTGTGATTACTTTTGCAATGAAGGGGAAACTCAACCAAGAAGTGCGATTAAGCAATCCTGACGTCCATCTAAATAGCGATCAATATAGATTCCCATTTCGTGTAGAAATTTTGACCACCTGTTGTTAGCTCAGCCGTTAATCCGGAACGACTGTATTATGTACCTAACCAGCTGTCGTCAGCTGGTAGCGAGAATATATATCAATACAGTAAAGTATGAGTTCAAGTTCTCACCTCTAGGCAAGCGGTGATTATGTAATATCCCCGTTTGGGGTGGAGTTCAACATTTCGAACTAAATTTATGTATGTAGCTGCCATCTAAACTACGGAGTGACAGTTCGAGGGTTGTCCAACTCCAGTTATAAGGATTCAATTTTTCTCTGCCTCGTCCTATACAACCCTATCTTCATCACAATGTGTCGTGTGTTTGCCTACATCTCAGTGTAAGAACTCGCCCATTAAATCCAACTATAGTACTACACCTTATCCTCTATCTCTACCCAGGAAGCCCATTTTACTGGACGACGTCTTGAGAAGGCCAAAAAATGCAATCACGTGAGTCTCTTCTTCGTTTACGCTGCGTGATTGACTCCCATGTTCGTTCAATAGACAACAGTACTGTACACATGTTATAAACCACGTACCTATGTTTAATCTAGCCTTTTATCAGAGTCCTGGCTTATTGGGATGGTACATCGCATACCATTTGCATTTGAAAAGCCACTGACCTCTGAGATAGGACCTTTCATGAGTGCCGACGGCTTTGGTATCGCTTGGTATACGGATGCGCGGAGCAACTTCAACCCCTTCCCTGTCCAGCAAGAGAGCAAATTACAGACCTCCGAGGCCGATCGCCCCCTTGGCAAAGCCGATGGCCCTTTGAGACCTTTCGTCTTTGGCCCTCACCCAGCCATCTACAAAACCACCATCGCAAAGCCGTGGGTACTCGTGGCTTTTGTAGCACGCAACCTTTCATTTTTTCCCTTTCAGGCTCAATGATCCCGTTTTTCTCTCTCTGTGCGCGAACGTTTCATCCAAGACCATTTTTGCCCATCTTCGAGCTGCATACTCCCCTCCGGTTGCGACCACCAACAATCACCCCTTTGTTTTTGGGCGTCACTCCTTTATGCACAACGGAGGTATTGCAGATTTTGATAAGGTTGTGAGTTAAATTCCTTGTTTGCTTATGTACAATGTAGGCTCTAACGAGGAGAATTTCCTGACCCAAGCGCAAAGACATGTTGGGTGTAACTTCTCAGGGTTTCGCTGCTATGATTGAAGGAGGAACCGACACTGAGCACTTCGCGGCGCTTTACCTCTCTTACCTTTGCGACCCCCCGGACTTTATCGGAGCTGACAAGCACTACAAGGCTAGTTCAATGTGGAATGCCATGCAATCCGCCATTCGCACGGTTGAGAAGATTCAAAAGGACCATAACATAGACGTCGACAATTTCCTGAATTTTTGTACCTGTATGTGTTTTCCATCGTTCTGCTGTCAATCTATTGAAATCCGTCACGGTAGCTGATGGAGAGAGTCTACTTGGGCTCTGCTACCGCTCCAAGGTTGGGCCTGATACCCCTCCTTTCACTCTTTGGGTATCCACCAACATCGCGGACAGGTTAAATCGCAAGCCATATGCTTCTACTCATGGGAATATTTTTGAGGATCCTCGCTCCTTGGACGAGATCGACATCGCAATGCGTGATCTCGTACGAGACGCGAAACCTGTCATACAACGGGGTGGTAACGATCCTAGTTATTATTAATATTTGTTGTTATCAGCGATACACTGATGCATTACATATCCACAGAAATCCATCAAGACCTGCTAGACTCCATTTGGGACGAAGAAGAGCCCGTCACCTGGCGGCATGGACCGCATATCGTTGTCGCGTCGGAACCAACCTGTGAGTTGTTTCTAATCCACGACGTGTTGAAGTGTCATGCTTATCTTCGTAGCAACTAACCTACAAGAGTGGTACCAGTTGAATAACAGAGATGCTGTACTGGTGGATACCGTGTTGAAGGAACATGGTAAGTTGGGAGTCGTTCAGTCGATCGAAGTGAAACCGGCTACGTTGGAGTAAGGCGCTCTGAGTCTAGTCACAATGTACTTGTAACATGGATGTTGTCTCGAACAGGTCGTATCTTTTGAGAAAAGACAATTCCGAGTTCTCGGTACTAAGAAAAGGCAAGCTTAGTGTGAGGCAGATTATGATCCCATTTTTCCTGATGCCCTTGCCGTTGTTCAAACATTCTCTAGATTGACTACAGTTTACAACATTAATGGACACTGAAGGCACAGCCTGCATTTGGCCTGCATAGTTCCCCGTAGTACTACTCACTATAATAGTACCATGAGACAGTTGGCTAGTATTAGTAGAATTCTACCAAACGTGTCAAGGTCGCTGCTTCATTGCTTCCATCGGCATTCAATGCATCGGCGAGAGTCTGTAGTAATAACATCAGTGACATTAAATCCCTGCTACGAGCCAAATGGCAGACCTTATTGACATTCGAATACTTCTCTGTCAATTCTGGACCAAGGATATGCTCAGTCAAAAGCCTGTTCGCACGCAAGTTACTCCAAGACTCTTCCCAGGACAAAGGCATCCTGCTAGTAATCCCTAGAGCCCGGCGACCTTCTTCGGTCATTTCCGCAGCTGTGACAGGCCCAGGACAATCGTGAATTTGGAGCTCAGCATTCTTCCTAATTCCATCGAATCCCACGCCCAAGATACTCGCGAGCGCGATATATGGATTTGCGATAGCATCGACGCAGCGGATCTCCAAGTTGCGAGAGGACGGCGAAGTCATGTTAGCGAGTCGGATGGGAGCCTCGCGGTTTTCCGTGCCCCAGTTCACGTACGTTCCGCAGGACCAGATACCATCTACCATGCGTTGATAAGATGCAGGTATCGGCATAGTGAGTGCTGTTAGCGCCGGAAGGTTGGTCAAAACGGAAGACAAGAAAGAGGCTTCTGGTGACGAGAGTCCCTCTGCCGTCTTGATAGCGTGTTTCGAGTGAATCGAGATGTGTGTGTGTGCCGAGTTTCCGGGGTAATCCATGTTGATCCTGGGAGCGAAGGTCGCACGAAGGCCATGCATCGCAGCGGTGTGCATAATGATTTCTCTTGTATGAACCAGCGCATCGGCCGCCTCCAATGGAGTGAGAGGGCCTGTGACAATTTCAAACTACAGATGTTAGCACTCAAGAACTGGGTGGAATCAGGCATGCTTTTACCTGTCCCGGAGCCGCTTCTGCGTGGTACAGCTGTAGCTCTATGCCTGATGCTCGGATACCATCGCCTATTTCCTCGAGAACTTTTTCCTGCAGTGATCCGGCGATTAAAGCCTTTGTATCCATGATGCAGTGCTCGGTCAATGGCACGACAGGTTTCGTCGATTTCAGCAAGATGAACTCTGATTCAAAACCAACGAGGAAGTCAATTCCTCCGGCAGCTGCTTCCCTATAACCAGAAGATCTCATTCTAAGTATTTTGTGAGGCTAAACTTTATAAATAGACTGACCGAACAATGCGTAGTAAGGTCGCACGTGGGCATAAAGGAACATCAATGGTGAGCTCGTTCTCCGCCTTCAGGCAGGGCACTTTCTCCTGGAACCACCCCATAACCACGGCGTGCTTTGGAGCGTAAGGGCAAATACGCAGAGTAGAGATGTCAGGCACATAGAGGTACTCCCCAGTGGACGGGAAGCCCTTGGCTAACTTGAGATAAATTACGCCGAGGGAAGCCTTTGGAATGCCCATGCCAGGACGCGTGGCCTTGATCATGGCGAGGAAATACGAGGCGGAGAGAATTCGACATCGAACGGTGTTGCTGTAGTCCACCCATTGTACGCGAACATATGCTGCCAATCTAATATGAGAGGAGGTACCGGGAAATGCATTGGCCAAGTCACTCACAAATGTTAGAAAGTTTCAACTTGTCCAGTGAGAGAGCCCCGTTCGAGACCGATGACGGCTGGTAATGCACACCATAATTGGAGTCCATGTTACTTGGCTGGATTGAAGCGACTGGATGGACTCTACTTAACTTAGGCGCGATATGGAGGAGCTTCCCGAGTTCCCCAAGTTCCCGGAAACTCTGGGAAACCCGAGTCTCCCGGGAGACTTTCCGATTCTTGTACGTCCTCGAATTTGAGGATTGCGGTTTTGTCCGAATGCACAGGAATACGTTTGTAATGAGATTTTAGGATGTTTGGTTGGGAGGGTTGCCAGACGCCGGCAGTCATCTTGTTGGCCCGGCATGTAGAGTGAACTTCTGTGAGCCGATGCCACTTTCCTACCACCAATGGGCCAACACGTACGGGTAGGGTCGTGAACCCACACGAGTCTCTCCTGCTGTGGGCCCAGTCCGCTACCGACGGATACATCGTGGAATTTCGCGAAATGGGCTGTAAGATTTCATCTTGAAAGCATAAGAAGGAACTCCGAGTCCTAACATCAGCGCAGCGCGACCAGGTCAGGTTTGCATAATGTACTCATATGCGATAACATCTTTGGTGCGAAAGGATAGTGTACAAGATATAGACGAGTAGAAAACAGTGCACCTCACACATACATCTCCTTTGTCTGTGCGACCATAGCTGCAGCTTCCCCGAACCTCGGCTTTACCATAAATTCAAAAGGCACAGGCCATCTATACCACATCGCATCATTTATAAGTAAAGGAGGGACAGCCACTTACATCATAGTCCCACCCGTACCAACAGTAGCCATCAGATCGGGTATGACTGGATTCCCAGTCTGCTCGTCGATCACTGGAGAAATCGTGGCTGCCCAAAGCAAGCAAGCAAAGTTGATGAACATGCCGTTGTTGGCAAAATGACGACCAGGGCACTTTCTAAATACATTGAGTCAAGGAAGGGTGACAACTGAAGGTATGTAAGTGATACCTAGATCCAAAGCCCTAAGAAGAGATCAGACTAGAACACAGGAAAAGGGTATGTGGAATGTAACTTACATATGCAACATGCCCTGGAAGTTGACAAGCCAATGAGATAACTCAAGGGATGTGAATGTGAACAAAACATCTTCCTGACCTTCTATGGACAAAGTTAGCAAGTCAAATAGAGTCTAGTGAATAACATACCATCCTTAAGATCTGTAAGGGGAAATGAAACCTCCCCACTTTCGTTGATAAAACGGTCGGGATTGAAGTCATCCGCATCTGCACCCTGAGAAGTCATGTAAGGGATGCTGTGCAATGTGTGAAAGAGTTACAAAGGGACCCACGTAGATATTTCTATCCCGGTTCAGTGACCTGTTACGAGGGAAATCAACCAAGGTCGTCTCTAAAGAGAGCGGAGAAAGAATACCAAATGTTGGGAAAACAGACAGTGCCTTTAGGGATGAAATAACCTTGATACCAGTCATCCTTTCGAAAGTTTCAAGAACACGTGTCCGATGTTAGAGAAAAATGGGTTTTTACCTCCGTTGTAGCGTGGTGGGTGCCTGATAAGAATTTTAGCCAGGTAATACTCAAGACTCATAAATAGGGAGGGACCACACCAAATGGCGAAAGTGGTCTCCAACGCAAGGCCTCTCTCACTGTTGCCTTCATATATGGAAGATTGTCCATGTCCTTGAGTGTGGGCATCCGTGACCGGCCGACAACAGCGTCTAGCTCATCTTGGCACTTTTTCTGCTTGTCAGGGAAGGCGAGTAAACCTAAGAGGCCCCAGGCCATTGCGGCGATGAGCTGCATTGCATAATAGTCAAGGCACTCGAGATACGAAGGGAGAGTTATACTGACAGTGTCTGCACCACCTAGGCTACATTTACAAATTATATTAAACCACTCACGGTAACGGAAAATAAGCGGTTACGCACTAGATGGATCCAGCCAGCCAAGACATCTCGGTGTCGTTTAGGCCAAGTTGTCCTCGCCCTCGAATCAAGCCCCCGACCATACCCGGCCGCTCATCGCCTTCTTCCTAGCAAAGAAATATCATCGTCCACCGAAGAAACATACGGGAAACTACCCATACGATTTGCCTCTCAACATCACGAAACAACCCCTCAAAGAAGGCGGAAATCTCCGTAAATCTTCCTTCCGTTTTGATCTTCCAGCGAGAGATTATGGAGGGGAGGTACTTCATCCAGGGGAAGAATTCGACAAGGTAATTCCCAGGATAGGCAGCATGTCCGAGAGACGAGGCAACGTGAGCGATATTTGTGATCAGAGGATCATCCCCAGACAGTGTTGGAGGCAGATCATACACAGCGGATAGGATCGCGGACGCTGCTCCACTGCGAACGAGCATTACAAAAACGAAGGGATTATCGGTGGTCGAAGGGAATCGACTGACCGAGCAACTTCCTCGTACCATCCTTTCGAATCTTGAAGCAATGCTTCAGTGGAGATTATAGCTTCTCTCTCTTGTACGCGGAAGTATGTGCGCGTGGCTGTCTTGTTCAGAGTTTCGTTGCCACCGCGACGCATCTTGCGCCAGCTGTTTGAAGGAATTGAGTTCATTGTAATCCTAAAGTCGGATTACTGACAGATCACCATATCTAGTCGCAGGCAAGAATAATCCACGCGACAGGATCTCATTAAGGACTGGTAGGAATTAGAGATTAGGGCATGCACTATTAGCACAACTATTAGTACGCACCGTAGAATCGTCTATCGCTGTAAATCCCGTGGCGGCGATCGAAAAGATCAGTCGCTACCTTGTGTGAATTAAGCACCAGTATTCCTTGGCCAAAGATCTCGATATACACGATAGGACCTATGCATTTTATGTATCAGCCTCGAGAGGTTACACCGGGCGAAAAAGACAAGACGTAATTACCATATTCCTTTCCCCACTCCTCGAACACTTTCCAAACCTTGGCCTTGGAAAGCTGAAATAAATTCCCGAAAATGGGAATGCCTCTGGGTCCAGGTGGGAGGTTCCTCTTCCGCCTAAGGAGGCTCCTCGCGCAGATGAGGAAGAGGCCCGAAAGAAAAGCGAAAGCCAAAGAGTTGGTTTGTAACTGCTCGAGGTAGAACATTACGAGTTCACAAGTCAAGATGGAAACTCTAGGATATCATTCGAATATATGGGTGGCCGAACTCGTTTGGGAATGAGATCGCGATTATCGTCGTCCATTATCGTACGAATGTGGTATGTTTCCGGACCGGTGGCCTTACACTCTACCGTCACCCAAAACAGTTACAGATCTGCTGAGCTCTGAAGATGGAAAGTGCCCCTTCAACATTTTTACATTTATATCAGAACCTATCTCCATGGCTTCGCAGAACCTATCCCGATGGCTAATGCTAACAACCCTTCCCTCTGGCCACTTACTCCTCCTCCACCCCCTACTAAACTGGGGATCTATCGCCGCTTGTGTACCACGGCCGGTGTCCACGTTTCTCCTCTTGTTTTTGGGGGCATGAGTGTCGGCACCGCAGATAATGATTGGCGGCCGCTGGTAGGCGATATGGACCGTGAGAGGAGCTTCGAGCTCCTCGACGCCTACTACAATGCAGGAGGCAACTTCATAGATGTTGCCAACAACTAGTAAGCGTTCGTCACCTTTCTCTTCGACCAAGGTCTAAAAAACGAGGCGACCACAGCCAGGACGAAACTTCTGAGCGGTTGATAGGTGAATGGGCTGAGAAACGTGGCATCCGCGATCAGCTCTTCATTTCAACTAAGGTGGGCTTCTAAATATGGAAGGGGGTTGTGGTGTTGATAGTTTTCATAGTACACGGCCAACTTCAAGCGACACGACAAAACCATTGCCCAAAAAGTCTTGTATGTAGGGAACAACAGCAAATCTCTCCACCTCTCAGTGCAGGCCTCCCTTGAAAAACTGCGCACTACGTACATCGACCTTTTGTACATCCACTGGTGGGACTATGACACTAGTGTTGAGGAGGTAATGCAATCGCTCCACATGCTCGTCCAGGCGGGAAAGGTTCTCTATCTCGTAAGTGGCCTTTTGATCAACCTTCTTGAAAATACTGATGCTAAAGAAAGGGAATTTCGGACACGCCTGCATGGGTCGTCGCCAGGGCGAACGAATATGCCCGCTGCCATGCTCTGAGGCCGTTCTCTGTTTATCAAGGGGCTTGGAATCTCATGATGCGCGACTTCGAGCGTGAGATTATACCAATGGCGCGTGCTGAGGGTGAGGGAGTTGTGTCTAATATTTACCGGTTTTCATGTGCATTGACCGCAACTCGAAAGGGATGGCGCTAGCTCCATGGCACGTTGTTGGGGGCGGGAAGTTCCGTACCGACGCTGAAGAGGAAGAACGCCGCGTTTCTGGTGAGAAAGGCCGGACCCTTAGGAGTCCAAATTGGGAACGTACTGAGAACGAAAGGAAGGCGTCGGCTGCTTTGGAGAAGGTTGCAAAAGAAGTTGGAACCCGGCACATTACTTCTGGTTAAGAGTCATCCATCTCAATATACTGTATACGCTCACACCTCTCTTCTCAGTCGCAATTGCCTATGTAATGCATAAAGCTCCCTATGTATTCCCGATAATCGGCTGCCGGAAGCTCGAACAGCTCCATGCGAATATCGAATCACTCGATATCTCGTTGACGGACGAACAAATAAAGGAGCTGGAGTCTGCCGTCGAGTTCGACATTGGATTTCCTAGTTCTCTTGTCGTAAGTGCAAAATTTTAGATTCCATGCAGACTTTAATCCTCGCATTTCGGCAGGGGAATGAAACAAGTGCCAGGTCTTTACTATGTACCTCAATAAACTTTGCGGAGAGATTACTTCTTCAACCGCATCATGACAATTAGATAGAAGTACATGTATTACTGAACTCCCTATCTGTGTCTCAAGTGTGGCCCAGCGATTTTCCGGTGTCCCAAAAATATCTAAAACAAATCCTGAGCTTCCTCTGTCATTCCGAGGGCAAACGTAGTTAATCAGGCTCCTCCCCATCGGACGGACACCCGCTTATCCATATGCATGGCGGAAATAAGATTGTCCATGTTTAGTATTGCAGGATCCCCGGCTCTGTCCGAAGGACAGTAAGGGTACTCAGTCGTAAAATACAAATGGTTTAGTCGACGAGATCATGAGCTTCAAATAAGATCCGTGATGTTCCGTTACTAGTATCTTATCTCTCGGTCATGTCAACAAGATATATTTATTTTCTAACAAATGACAGCCGGGGACTGGCGCCAAAGGCGCCGCTATAGGATGTATTTACGTCCGTTTGCGATATCAACTGAGGGATCCCTACCTTTTGGGGCTTTTTTTAGCATCGGGCTTCCTTTCAATGAGATATAGTCACAATGAAACTTTCATTGCCATATGATAGTATGTCGGTGGAGTAGAATAAAGAACAATCAACTCTCCCTTCGATTCGTGTCTGCATCTCCAAACCGTTTGACATGCAATGCAAACCTCACCGCTGCCCTCCCATATCGCGATGCAACGCAGGCGTAGACGTCCCTCACACAACTTCGGACTCGGATTTCAACCCGAACTCCGACTACGACTACCTCCTTTCGACAATTTTTAAGTACAGTCTAAATCTGATTCCAGAATAGGATGAATATTTATTCAAAATGGACAAACAATTCAGGACATTCAATGGGGATTGACCTTCGAACACAACAAAAACAGTAGAGTCTGGGCCGGCGATTACAACTCTGAGGGCACTTAAATTTCAAATAGGGAGAGTTATACAAAAGCTAGTATCAGTCGTAGCATTTGATCAGTTAAAGAGAATTCCCCCATCCACCAAAATAGTTTGTCCAGTGATAAAATGTGCCTCAGTCGAGGCCAGATACGACACCATACTAGCAACAACATCGGGCTTCGCTGATTTCGCCTGGGGTAAGCCCAAAATCCGTCGGGTAGAGTCAGGTGGGTCCGCTGGATTCCAGACGTGAGTGGATTAGAAGAGAAGCGAACAGATGGAAATCGAAGGTGGCACTTGCTCATTTCGGTCTCGATAAGCCCTGGAGCATAGGCATTAACTGTTATCCCGTACTCTGCTAATTCCAAGGCTATGCATTTCGTTTGTGTTAGCCTATCAACACCTTGAGCATTAAAAGGCAGACTCGGACTTACCAGCGGTTTGTGTCAAGGAGCTGACCATGGCCTTGGAGGTGCAGTAGGCGCCCACGTTTGAAAATCCTGTTCATCGTAAATGAAAAGATACAAGGATAAAGAAGTTAAAAGGACCTCGTTTTCCGCAAATGGACGACGCGCCTAGATGTGTTCCTCGTCATGAGTAAATTAGGAAAAGGAAAGTGAGAATGTACCAATAATTCGGCCTCCAGAGCCCTGCTTCACCATTTGAATGGCGGCATATTTATAACAGAGCAAGGTACCAATGGTATTGACGTCCCAGATTAATTTCCAATTGGCGAGGTCGGCTGTAGTGATGGATGATCCATATATAACAAGCACAGCAAGATTAGAAAATCTAACGTTCCTTCCAGGATGGTACCAACTCTGCCACCAATCCCTGCATTCGCGACCATCTGTGGAGGACATCTCAGAAACCTTTCCGGTGCTACAAATTGTTCGACACGCCCACCATGTCTAATCTCCCAAGTTCGCTCACAGTTTTCTCTACCATCTGGTTGACCTCCTCCTCCCGTGTGACATCGAATGTTAACGGGAGGGCTTTCCTCCCCAGCTTCTCGATCTCCTCCACGACGTCTTGCAGGAGTTCTAATTTGGAAGGGAGATCGTCGATGGCCACATCGAGCCCGTCGGCAGCGAGGCGGATGGCAATGGCACGGCCGATGCCTTGTGCGCCACCTGTGACAAGGGCTACGCGGATAGTTTGGTGATCACAGGACATCAATGTCGATGGAGAAGAGAGTTCTGCAAAGTTGGCGTTGATATATATCATCCCACAGGAGTCACTATTATTAGTTTATTACAGCCTCGTTACGATAAACGATCGCCGTTTTTCCGCTCTTCAGAGTACCTTCTCGCTCACGAACAGGTAGCGACTATCAGTGGATTCAGGGTCTATAAAGGCTTGAGTATCCGGCTGCGCACAATACTTCAGCCATCCTCATGGCACAGGTCATTTCTCCCTTCCAATATACGATCCGTAGTTTGAGGTCATGATATTGAGAGACTATAGTGCAAAATCGTTAATCTGATCATTTGTTTGGCTGGGAATGTATCACGTGATGGTTTTCCCGGAATTAAACGAGGCTAACGGAATTATGCAAAGGGCTGTGATGCCAGATGGATATCATACGGACGAGAGTGACAGTTGCATTTAGGGAATCCTCATGTATTTAAGCTCAAAAGCGCGCTGGTCCTCTCCACGTAGGCCACACCCCGTTCCCATGGTTTATGTTAGTGAACACATTGAGGGGACACCTCTCTCTCCCGACCTGGACGCACATTCCGCAGTAGAAAGCCATACCTTAGTATCCCAACGGAAGTCGAATCCTTTGCCCATAATTCAATTTGCGACGGTGCTACTGGCTAACCTTTGTTACGTATTACCCCAGCTTTCAATCCTCCCATTCATCAATAAGGTGAACATCCTCTATGATAAGGCGGAGGAACGCAAGTAATGTTAATCATGATTTTAGTTTGTTAGCGAGCTGGAGATCGTTGGGGGAGACCAGCGGAAAGTTGGATATTATGTCGGACTATTGGTGCGCCTTGATTGGATTTCGTCGCACTACAGGCCTGACGAGAACATATCCAGGAAATGCTATTCAACATCTCATCCACATTAACCGTTTTACAGTGGAGTCGACTATCTGATCGAGTTGGGCGGAAGTCCGTCCTGATGATAGGGGTGGCCGCGAGTGCAGTTTCGATTTCAACTCTTGGTCTCTCACGAACGTTTTCGGGATTAGTCTTTAGGTTCGTGCTGGTCCTTTATCTCCTATTCACCTGTGGTTATAACAATTCTTATCTCCAGTCGCTGTCTCTTAGGCCTTTTTGACAGCAGCGGTGAGTACCTAGTTTGTCTGGAAATCCTTCATTTCATTGGAGTCCCAGGTGTTATTGCTAGTTTGACAGGCGAAGTCACGGATTCAACCAACCGAGCCAGCGGTTTTACATTTAGCTTAGTTTCAGGGTCTGTAGGTGGAAGTATTGGGTGGGAGAATTGTCATCTATCTTTCTACCACCGTCAAGTTGACGGACTATTTCCAGGGCGCTGATTGGAGGAAGTCTTTCGAATCCAAGCATCCATTTCCCCCGCCTCTTCGATGGCAACTTTTGGAAACAACACCCGTACTTCCTTCCCTGTTCTGTGGTTGCGGTGATTACCGTAGCATCACTCCTTTTTATTCACCTTTCCTTTGAAGAGGTATATTGCTTTCCTTCTCATCCACATACCTTCTGATCTCTCATCGTGCTACAGACATTCAAAGCCACGCCTCTAAACAGGCTTCAAAGTTCAGAAGAACATTCAATCTTGTTATCGTCAGATTCGGACGAAACCTATTCAGTCCGACAACTATTGGCATACCCTCCAGTCCTGATTTCCCTCGTGAATCACATGTCGCTCAACTTCATGTTCACATGCGAGGGTGCCCTTGTTCCCCTGTTCTTTGCCATGCCTATTGAAATAGGCGGCTTGGGCTTAGATCCAGTCCACATTGGCTATATCCTGGGTGGTTATCGTGCCTTCATGGTTATTTTTATGCTCACTGGCTCCCTCCCAATCATCCATCGTTACGGAGAAAGATTCGCATTCATTATAGCAACATTCAGTTGCATGAGTTTATGGATCCTTATGCCATTTATCAATTTATGTGCTCGAAGCTCTGGAATATCCACGAGTGTGTGGGCCGGCGTCGTGTTCATTACACTTCCTCTCTCCGTCATGGAGATGGGTACTGGTGCATCCATTTCTTTATGTTACAACGGTATGGATAGCTGACTCCTGCATGACAGCCTGTATTTTTGTCTACGTCATCTCCGCTGCGCCCACTAGGAGGTCCTTCGGTGCTGTGACTGGCATCGTGCGGATGGCTGCATCCATCACACAAATAATAGCGCCATTCATGGCGACTTCTCTTTTCTCATTTTCGATCAACCATAACCTCCTTGGTGGTTACTTGGTGTATGCCTTCCTTTTCACGTTATCGTGCTTTTCAGTATTGTTAGCGGTGAAGTTGCCTAATAATCCAAATCATATGCCATCAAAGTACTTGGCCACTTAGAGGTTTATGACAGTACTAGAATGAATGTAACTATTTTCAATGTAGCTTATACACTGTCTAGACGTTAGGAAGAAATTGATATACATTGTAATTTTGCCAAATTTTGCCAAGTCTGGCAATCAGCTTAAAATAATTTTGCCCACAACACTAGTCATCCGCTATTTATCAGCTCCTGAACCGCCGCTTCCAGCCTGGAAAGACGTGCTTTATTCAGTATGACATCCAGAATGATCGATCCATCATCTTTCTGTCCAAAGAGGCAAACATTGGTAGTGACGATAATATCACCATCAGACACGTTGGGTACATATCGACAAACAGTGGTCTTTCCACCAGCACACGTCCAGTCGACATCAACAAGACGAGTGATCGATATGTTACTGACACTGAGAGTTTCTTCTGCTTCTGGGTGGCAGAGTAATAATCTCAAATTTTTCTTATCTTTGGAAGCATGAAGTAGGCAGTTGTATACTGTCAGAGGGTGGGATATGGTCATCGAACTTCGTGCTGCCGCAAAGGAGTGTGCAATAACATGGAGAGGCGAAGATTGGAGTTCCCCTACCGAGATGGGAGGGTATGGCATAGGAAAGAAGAAGTTGTGGAGATAGCGGTTGAGTTTGAGGGCTTCTGAAAAAAATTGTCTGCCTGATGCCATGTTTGAGCAGTGAACAATCTTCGACGCTGGCGTTCCATCCGAATATATCGTCTATAAATACGCCCAAAAGTGAGAGTACTACTTGGACATTACACATATATACATACCCTGAAGAACCAAGCGACGATGATATCGCCAGTCGATAAACGTACATCCGTCATTCCACTAGCTTCTAATTCATTCCTTGTCCGATTGACTAGTGTGGTACGCGCTTGTGAAGGAAGAATGATTATTCGACTTCCGATCCTATGCCATAGCCGCTGCCATAGATGCCACAAGACAAACTTGATTGCGACCCAGGTGGTAGCAGGGGTTACACCTCTGTAAGTAATCAGTCCATGTCCAGACTCCAGTCGTCCTGCTTCCGAAACCTGGTTAAGGGCGGCGTCCAGCGTCTCCTCCAACACGTTAACGTTAAAACCTTCATGTAGGGCATGTGGAGGCTCCCATCCACGTTCATGCATCTCAGCCTCGAGCGCATGTACAACACATGAGATGCCCATGCCGTCAAACATCTTGTGTGAGAACGTAACTCCGATGCAGCTGTAATATTTGCCGTCGTGGGCGGGCGGAAATCGCGTCACATGCCAGCAAGTCAGAGGATGCTGTCGGGATATCCACATTGATACCGAGCGAGGGGTGGAGCTGTCAATGAACAACGAAGTAGGGGGAGTTATAGATACAACGGGGAGAGGAAGAGTGAAGAAGTCGGAGATGGGGACAGCGGAATTACTTGATGTGAGGGTGTACGTCGCGTATTCCTTCGGATATGTACCTGCCGGGAATCTAACCTGGTAGTTCGCTTTCTGGGACAACGAATTAGCTGACAAAAGAGTCTGAGTGTCTATGCTGAACATACAGGATTATCAGCAACATGTTCAAGCCTCCCAGCCAGAAGCGGCCACTTTGCTACCAGTCTATCCAAAGCAGCGGATATAACGCTCAAATCGATGGTGCCTTCGACAAGCCACCCCACCACGACACCCGATCCTGGAGATACGTCGTCCAGCCGTGTGAGCGGGTGGATGCCATGTGGTTTCGGAACTGGTGACACAACCATGGCAAGCAGATTTGTACTGATGAACGATATAACCCTATCTATAGTGCCGATCACGCTATTGTCAAAAGCAAACACACGAATTATATTGGCTGCACATCCATCTGTGAAAACCAATCCTGCCTAGACTGGCACTGCTCTCAGTTTTCAACCACTCTTGTACTGATGCAGCAGGACAATCACATGACCCGGGCCGCCCTCTTAAAAAGGAAAATTTCCAAAGATTACAATTTTTAAACACAACTAGCAAAATCGGCTAAGAAATGATATGATACACCTTTCTGTAAATTATTAATGTAATAGAATATGACCTGGCCAGGTTATAAGCCATGGAAATAGACAAGTTGCTTTGTGTTATAACTAAGTAACAGGTAAAAATTCCCTGACATTTGAGGCATATCAAAGCCGATTTTGCTTAAATATCATAGTTGTGTTTAAAAATTGTAATCTTGACTAAATTTCCTTTTTAAGAGGGCCGCCCGGGTCATGTGATGTTGGTGTCTTATGTGTCTGTTTCAAAGAATCTGTTCACATTTACCTAAATTATACTCCAAACTTATGTAAATGGACGTCAGGTCCTGGGTCCGACATATAGGCATGTAAATATGCATGTAAGGATGCATGAAAAATCCTATTTGCACACTGTGCCAGGTTAACCGGGTTGCGTCTAGGAACGTCGACGAGAACTAGTAACTATGTGTTCCCAGGGAAGCAGTCCAACGACGTAAGATTGAAAATTTTGACACGTCGCACATCTGAAAGCGAATATTTAGCCTTACAAATTACAGCTTGCTCGGGAACGAAGCAATATTCGAAACCCTTCCTGCTCCTTCAGTCTCCTGTCCCCCACCCGCCTGGTATTTTTGTTTGGCTTCTTGTTGCTCCTCTGCCCATCGGATCGCACCAAGGATGAATTTCTCGACCTCTTCTTTCGTGTTGCCGGCATGCAAAGCGACACGCAAGCGGCCTGTAGGAACCGTAGGTGGTGTTATTGGACTGGTGTTAATGCCCAGCGTGAGGAGATGTGCCGAGAGGGACCAAGGCATCGAGGTCATAAGGGGGATAATCTGACACGGCGGCGACGAGGTGTTCTCGTCAGTGAGATGGGGGGGGAGTGAAAGGAGATCGGGAGGTATGGCGGCAAGTCTAGGCCGGAAGAATGAAACATAATAGGTTGAAAGATCGAAGAGCTCGGTGGAGAGCTGCGAAACAAATTTGAATTCTTGGAAATGAAAGAGAAGAGATGGGTTTCCACCTTATCGACCGTTCCGTCCTCCATCAAGTCAAGGGCACAATCAATGGCGATGACAGTGGCATAGTTGAGCGATGTCGTGTATATCAAGGAACGTGCATAGTTCAGGAGGTACTCACGAACCAGAACATCGGTCAAGATAGCCGCTGTCGGGTGACATCAAGATGAGTGCAATAATGACATGCGAGTACATACCACCGGAGACTGCTAGGGACTTCCCAAAAGTAATGAGTCTCGCGAAGACTTTGGATTCCAAGCCCAGCTGGGCAACACTTCCCCTTCCCTGAGGACCAAATATCCCCGTAGAATGAGACTCATCCACCACGAGGTGCGCGTTTCCTCCAGGGAAGAGAGATTCCAGTAGCTCCACAATGCCTAACAAAGGAGCGAACGATCCCTCCATGCTGTAGACACTCTCTACAACAACAATCACGCTGTTGGCTCCCGAGCGCAAACCAGGACGATCTTCCAGCAGCTTGGTGAGGAGATCCCGCATGGAGTGGAGGGAATTGTGTGAGAATGGAAATAGCGCATCCCGGACACGAGATGACTTCATCCCGTCGATCACAGAGGCGTGGATGTGTTCGTCGTGGACGATAACATCCCCTGGTTGTGCAATGGTCGAAAAGAAACCGATGTTGGCGTCGTATCCGGAGTTGAAGAGGAGAGCTGCTTCAGACCGGAAAATTTTTTTAATCCGTTCTTCTAGGTCCTCGTGCGCTTGCCCATTTACAAGGAGCCTTGAGCCGCTGGCGCCGAGGATGTCTGGTGCGTCATTGAGTTTCTTGAGATATAGGTTTCGCAGTAGTTTGGATGATGACAAAGAGAGAAAGTCGTTGGTCTGGAAGTCGATCAGGTTTGATGAAGGTGCCGAGTTTGTCTCTGGGAGCCGACGTCGTATCATGCGTTTATCGCGAGACGCAAGAGCGGCGGCGAGTTTGGCCCTCAGAGACGTATCGACCATCGATGTCAGTAGTAGTTGTAACTTGTATGAAAAACCGAGAGAGCCTATCCGTGAGGGATCAGAGCACTTGTCCAGCCATATATATCTTAATGCAAATCGAGCGGCCGCCTCTTCTGAGCATTCTTCCACTGGAAAACGAACTTACATTCGGAAGTTTCAGGAAATACGGCTTTCCAAACGAAGTTTCAATGAGCTTCAACTTGAAGTTCTTCTCGCAGCCGTTAGTGCTGCCGCGGTTCCGTCCGGTTTTTGCACAGCTGTGTTGATAGTACCGATATGAAGATCTTTTGTTTTATCTGTAGGGTTCTGACACATCGCCAGGATGGCGTACCTGCAGCCCCACCAGACGCCCTTGACGTTGGCCTGGATTGTCTGAGAACAGCCGAGATTTATGTCGTCGTACCCGTGGGTTTGCAAACCAGCTACAATCTCTAACTTCACAAAGGCGGCACCAATTCGTGTTCGGCCTGGTCCCCTTTCCATCTCGACATCATTGAGAGGGTTACCCGGGATCTACGCATGTTGGACTCCTTTGTCGATGTCGTCGAAAGGAACGAACGTAGTTTGGCCAGTTTAGACAGGCATCTGCAATTTGGGAGTTTTTCGTGTACATGTAACAAATTGTCTTCTCGTTTCTAGCGTCCATTTGAATGTGAATTCTTCATTGAAAAAAAAAAATGTGGTTTACGAGCCAGTGAAAGTTGATCTCAAGGTCGATCAATGCAAAAAAGAGACACAATTATAGAAGGCAAGGGGAGAGGTGCTCAAAGAAAGGGAAAGCAACCATAGAGTGGTGATAAGTATCGTCCCCCCCCGGTCGGCAGACTTGAATCTGCAGGTGGATCGTTGCGGCAACACCCTCAGCTCTCTGTGAAGAACAAGATGACAAAATGTGAAAAAGCGCATCAGATTAAAAAAGCAGGGTGAAGAATTCAGACAACCATGGGAGATTCCGTTCAACTCCAGGGCTGCAAAAGACATGACATTAGCAAGCATGCTCGGCGAGAGATACTTTAAACTGACCTTCCGAGGGCAAGCGACAGTGACTTTAGCATTTTGCACCCACCACTGACAATACCCTTGACATTTTCTGCCTTCTAACCAAACCCTTCAGGACAAAAACCATCGACAACCCGACACCATCCAACCCCAAGTTTCCTCAGTTCGGCGCCAATCCGACCCTAGTCGCAATAATTCATCTTTACCTATATCTTTCTAATCGTTGATATTAGAGACACCTTCCAGAATGCTTGAGAATCGCCTGAAGAGCAGGATTCGCTAAATCCACGTTCCCAATGCAAGGAGAGGAGGGTTGTCCCAGCCATCGAAGAATTGAGCAACAACGGCATCTGTTAATGAGAAAGGGTGAGCGACTTCAGGTGCCCGGTACGCAGCCGGAAACCTTTCGTTAGGAAGGGGACCATGCTCCGAAAGAGACAGATGAGTGAGGTGACTGACATGAAGTCGAGCATGGCGCCTTCGCTGTAAAACTCGCTTGGATCTGACAAGTCTAGAAACCACAATCCCTGCCGTACTTTGCCAATCTCGTGAAGGAAGGTATCCTCCATCTGCCCAACCTCACACAACCGTAGTTCTTTGAGTCCATGACGAGAGATATCATGCAATTCACGTCGAAGCGGGGACTCTGAATGATCAAGAAACCCTCGAGTTTAGGATGTGCCCATGAAAAAGTCTTGTCAAGCTCTTGAGTGCACCAAAAAAAGGTCATAAGAGTTCGAGACGTGTCAGAGAAGAGTTGTTGTCCAAACCTTGAGAGAATCGTTGTGAGCGGCCCCCCTTGAGAAAGACACTATATGATCCCCAGATATTCCATGGGAGAGTGTGCATTGCGAACATCATGACAGAAGAGACTTTCCAGAAGCAAGTTCTCGAACAAAGGCGGTCGATAAGTTCCCGAGTCGGAAGGGTACCCGATTGGTCCTCCCTTGTGATCTCCCATGGGACGTGTCTCGACTGGCTCTCCAAGTAGCACAAAAAAATCTTCGCAATGGTGTGCTTCATGAGAACTTTGCATAATCTATTCCGAAGATTCGATAATTTCGTTTACCCGTTATGAAGGTCTATACAAGTTCAAATAGCCTCCAGATGTTCACGACCTATGCAACAAGAATAGAGTGCATACGCGAGGTCAAATACTCAGCTGAAGATCCATCATGGGCCAGGAAATTTCTCTCGTCTTGCTCATGGTCATACATATCCAAATATTCAGCAACACCTGACAAATGGCCCACTCGGCAAACAACTGCATGCAGCTTCAGATATCTTGGGTCCGGAAGGGGGTGATTTGTTGTGGTCGAAAAGGTCATAGTGCGAGGATGCGGGAGTGACTCAACAGGCCCGCAACGCGGAAATAAGGTGCAAACTCTATAGGTGTGTTGGGCGTTCTGTATGATTGAAATTATGTAGGTCAAAGTATGAGCTCTACAAAGTGATACCACTCACTGGAATTGCCTCAAACCATAGGCACAGTCGGTCAAACTCATCATGTATCCCAGCAGCCAAGGCCATTGAGCCCATCTAAGACGTCAATGCGACCCATAATTGAGGACTATACCCCAGGCACTTCCCGCGTAATGCATCTGTATACATTCCCAAACGTCAGTGAATCATAATCAACACATAAAAGCAACAAACTTTGGAATGACCGAGCTATTCGGGCTCAAGACCCTGACTGGTGGATGGGGGGGAAAATAAGGCAAAAATTGGTACGCTCCAGTATCATAGGGTGTGTCGGGATACCTCGCAATTTGGTCATTGTTTGACAGGCTTCGATAATAGGCCGCATCGACACGACCAGTAACCATGCAGCAAAAACTGTCGTGCTCAAGAGCCTTCAGATGAAATGAGCTTCGGATTTAGTGTCATATAAAGCGAACTTACTGCCCGTTTTGAAGCCCTGTGATCAGTTGGGGGCCCAGGGCGGGATCAACTGTCGACGAGAAGAAAAATCTTTCCTCTTTCAATGAAGGTCGGGGTGACTGAAAATCAAAAATAATGACTCGCATAAGTCCGAAGCGTCATTCCGAGGTTGCTTGTTGAAGCCATGTTCGTTCCCTCCGTTTCTCTGTCGGTCTCGATACGAATACATTGTGCTACGCGGCTCACAACAACATAAAATATATGCTTTTGTTCTGTTCGGATATTCTCGACTAGTTCTGGTTCATCTCCGAGGATATATCAATAACACTCATTCCCACAAACTCAGCATTAGAGTTCTAACTAGGATTTCACAGGCTAGGCTGTCAGGCTCCTCGACCATGATGCAGCAACTATTTTTGTCTCCGAAGCCTTACTCCGTTGGTTTCCGACAATATAAAGCAAGTGCCAGAAATCTCTTTCTTTTGAAGCAATGTGGCCCAATGCAAGAAACTTTTCTTCGTATATCTTGCTAGTTTCTGCTTCTCTGGCGCTCGCTGCTCCTACTCTACCGGATGCTTCTCCACCATCGGATGTCCCTGCGGATTCCGTGTCACGGACGTCCAAGGGAAAGGCACCACGTATCTCCCATGAGTCGGCGCGTGGTCCAGTCGATAAGGCGACCTATAATCCAGATTTCGATCCATTTACACCTCGCCCATCCGCGACTTCTCTCCAGCCCGATGTGCCGTTTACCGGCTCCGATCCAGACGACGTTCTCTGGACACCTACCGTCTACAAGGGTCGTATCGGGTTCGAATCAAAAGAGTCCGGTTCTGACCTCGAGAGTACGAAACGGCCCGAGCCGGTGCGGAACTTGGCAGGCGCCGCTATCCTTGGTCCAGAGAACTTGCCAATAGAGCTGCAGAATGCGGATGCGCTCGCTCCGCCTTCGACTGATAATGGCCAAGTTTCTAATTTCAAGTGGCCTTTTTCGCTGAGCCACAACAAAGTGAAGAAAGGGGGATGGGCAAGACAACAAAATGGTAACCGCTAAACATTTTTTTTTCGTCTTGACACTAATGACGACCTAATATGTAGTTAATGATATGCCTATCGCAAAAGATATCGCCGGTAAGTCGTTGAACATCGATTTTGCAGTTCGAAACTGAAGTGTGTGTGTTGAAAAGGTGTCAACATGCGTCTTGAGGCGGGAGCAATCAGAGAAATGCATTGGCACCTGAGTGCTGAATGGGCATACGTTCTCAAAGGTGACCTGAGAGTGAGCACGATCACTCCTGAGGGTAACGTCTGGCTCGACGACGTCGTAGGTCCAACTTTTACGCTTTAGCCTCCGAGTCTGAATCAATTTAACCCCAGTCAGCTGGCGATCTCTGGTATTTCCCTCCCGGAAATCCGCATTCCATTCAAGCAAAAGACACATCTCCAGAAGGTGCCGAATTCCTCCTCATCTTCGACAACGGATCCTTCTCAGAGGACTCGACGTTCCTTCTCACCGATTGGCTCGCCCACGTCCCGAAGGAAGTGATCGCGAAAAACTTTGGATTGCCAGGTGATTTGCAAGCATTTAATAGGATTCCGGAACATGAGTTGTATATCTTTCCTTGTGGGTGTTTTGTTCGCCTCCTACACTGCAATCTGATGGCAGGGCTTTTTCCGATCCAACTTTATTAGCCATTCCTCCACCTGATGACCCAAAAGAAGACATGGTCATACCGAATAACACCCCCATTCCGTATACGTTCAAGTTATCCAAGGTTCCTGCGACGCAGAAGCCGGGCGGTACGGTCAAGATCGTTGACAGTAGAACCTTTAATGCTTCCAAGACTATCGCCGCTGCCGAGGTTACTATCGAACCTGGTGCTATGAGGTAAAAGAAACCTTCCCACCTATTCAAAGCTGTATATCGCAAATTTAAAGTATTTCTTAATAATAGGGAATTGCACGTCAGTTGTCAGCGCTCATACGAGTTTCTATTCGGACGCTGACCATCCCCGCTCCTCAGTGGCATCCAATTCAACCAGAATGGACCTTCTTCTTGTAAGCAACTTTTTGATTCGCTCCCATGTCTCATCATCAACATTCTTCCTTCCTTTACTCAGAGAGGGCAAAGCGAGGATCACGCTTTTTGCATCCGAAAGCAACGCACACACGTTCGATTTTTACGTGCGTCCATTCCAATTTCTAAATGTAGGTTCCGACTCGACTAATAAAACGTTCATAGCCCGGAGACATCGCTTACATACCCCCTTCGTTTGGTACGCGTCTTTCACTTTTTTTTTTCTAATTTGCATTAACGTCATATGCAGGCCACTACATCGAGAACATCGGCAACTCGACATTGAAACTCATCGAGATCCTCAAAACTGGTATGGTTTCCATAAACTGCTCTTTGCCAGACATGCGCCTTACGGCTGTTTCCTGTTAGACATCTTCCAGGACATCTCCCTCTCTCAGTGGTTAGCACTGACGCCGCCTAACCTGGTCAAGGCCCATCTTGGATTCTCGGATGAGGTGATTAACCATTTGACCAAGGTCAAACAAGTCATTGTTCGATAAGGCTAGGGATGCAAACTTAGGACTATTTCTTCTTTCTCCATTCTTCGTTGTTAAACACTGCACGATACTTATTTTAGAATTACGATCCCCATACATCTTTGTTTCTACAGAATACACTGTTTTCGATTTGAGAGTCCTCCATCCGACCAATATTTCCCCCAAGCAATTTTCGAAATGTATTCCAAAAATTTAGTTGCCGACTTTGCAAAACATAAAAACGCAAGATCAGCTTCAGATCAAAATGAGTAAAATTGAAAAATTGTTAAAGTACTTACAGCCTCCAAACTTTTTTAAACCTTCACCGATCTTACTCGCAGTGTCGTCGCTCTAGATATACGGAGAGGCTATCAGCTAAAGAGGGCTAACGAAAGGCCAGTCTTTTTTTTTTTTTACGCACGACGTTGTACCCTGCTTTACTAGCCGTAGCTTTGACGGTCTCTTCGACCCAGTCTTTCTGGTTGTTGTTGGAAGACGTGTTGGACGAGCCATAGTTGCCTCCTGAATCGGAAGTTTTGTCGGATGAGCCGTAGGTCTTTTGGCCGGAATTGTACTGGTTGTCGTCATTGTTGTTGGAAGGAGGCTTAGTATTGCCAGAACCATACGAGTCGTTGTTGGAAGAGTCGTAAGAGGGCTTATTATTGCCAGAACCATACGAGTCGTTGTTGGAAGAGTCGTAGGAGGGCTTATTGCCAGAACCGTAGGAGTCATTGTCCTTGTTGGACGATCCATAGGAAGGCTTGTTACCTGAGCCATAGGAATCGTCCCTGTTGTCGGAGGAGCCGTAAGATGGCTTGTTGTTGCCTGAACCGTACGAGTCGCTTTCTTTGTTGGACGAGTCGTATGAAGGCTTATTGCCAGTGCCGTAAGAATTATTATCATCATTCGTGTTGGAAGAACCGTATGAGGTCTTGTTGGTGGAACCATAAGAATTGTCGTCGTCGTCGGCGTAGGTCTTCTTGTTGCCGGATCCGTAAGAATCTTCGGTAGAAGAGCCATACTTCTTATTACCGGATCCGTAAGAATCGTTATCGGAACGGTTGTTGTTGTTGCCAGACCCATAGGTGTTGTCGCTGGACCCGTATTTATTGTCAGATGGACGATTTTCAGAGCCGTAGGAGTCCTTGTTGGATCCATAAGTGTCGTTATTGCCAGAGGGACGATTTCCTGAGCCGTAGGAATCGCCAGTGGAACCACGATTGTCACCGGATCCATAGGGGCCACTGCTATCGGTAGTTCCAGATCCGTAGGAATCTTTCTGAGGGGCACGGTTTCCCGAGCCGTACGATTTGTTGGACTCGTCGACATTGCGAGAAGAACGATTGTAAGAGTCGGTGTTGGAACCATAGGAATCGTCGTTAGACGAGCCGTACGGGCGGTTGTTATCGTTATCGTTTCGGTAAGACATGATGGGTTCAAATCAAAAAGTGAGATGTGGATGAAAGCGGGGAAAGGCGAGCAAAAGAAAGCTATTCGGCGCGCCACTGGGGAGTTTTTATAAAGCTGATTTCCCCTAAATCCAAAGTGGGCGGAACGGAGCAGATCATTTTGCGGCTTGTCCGCATGATCAAGTTTAAATTCTTCAACGTCGTCATTTTAGGCGAAACGAACGTCATTATCTACAAGACTTGCAAGGCACGATAAACGAATGAGGAACATTTGACAGTTAAAATGGGTGTAGGTTTGCGCTGTTGGCTGTGCCTACATTCCATAGATATCATCTGGTAGAGTGTGACCTTGCTTATAAAGTAAGGGGTCTATTGTTTGGTTATGATGGACGACCCTTACACGCGCGGCTCGTGAGAAGGTGTAACCTACCGTTGGCTGTAGCGGGCAGGTCAACATTTGGTTAGAGTGGTGCTTCCTTTGATGCTTCTGCAGGGGAACCAGG
>QDKV01005142.1_pt1 | contig 29858 bp, 52 predicted proteins | sample 1861101 | NCBI WGS metagenome assembly QDKV01 (sample SAMN04275158, study PRJNA302643) | Fungus metagenome, whole genome shotgun sequencing project. | isolation source: fruitbody | host: Mallocybe terrigena | place: Sweden | collected 2013 | reverse complement strand
TTACCCATGCTTAGGTATGCTTGGCGTGGGCTTAATGACCATTCTAAGCACTTTTAAGTAAAAAGTCATTAAGCCGGGCTGTGCTTAGCCTAAGGCTAGTGCTGCCACGAGTTTGGGCCAACTTGAGTCGAGTCGAGTCGAGTTTGATGGGCTTCCTAATTGGGGTAACTCGACTTAACTCGACTCAAGTTGCCTCGTGATGGGAGTCTACCTAAACGAGGTCTTTGCTGGCTTGCCGCCAACGTGCCGCTTCTTCCCTTCCTTCATCGTCTGAGTCTGATTCGTCTGCATGCCGTCTCATCCGTAACTTGTGAGTACCCCTCTCTTTCCCTTAGACTGTCTTCTGTTGCTGACGCGACTTTATTCCAGGGTTTTGCGTCCACTCATCCAACGCGGTGGAGCTGCAGGGGCGAGAATTGCCCGGTTATCAAGCGCGAAAATTTCTTTCGAGACCGTCGCGCCAACCTAGTCCGGAAGTGGCATGCATGACGCAAGCGTTGTGGATCAATCGTCGGCAACCTGATTCAAGAGGAGGAGTCGGGGGGTATATAATGGGGTGGTAAATTGATTAGTGAAGGAGGTGTATGTCGTTGCGTTGTTCTTGCCCAGATCCTCGCAGTTGTACGTGCCGTGGTACTCCGAATCCCTCCCACTATCCCGCTATGCATCATTTACCTCACAATACACCATCTCCCTACGTTTATGCACCCTACGGCCCTCTGCCCATGGGCTACGCCTATCCTGGCCATCAGCCAGCAGCCTTCCAACACGTTTTCCAGGCCAACTACCAAGGAACTCAGCCACCAGCGCCTTTACACCAAGAGCCGGCTGCCTTTCGTGTTGCTCTTGCCGACACCACCAGCGCCGTCGTCAATTGGACCACACCGCAGACCACCCAGCCTCAGCCAGCCACAAAGCGTAAGCGATCTCAGGCTGGCGGAGGTCGTCCGTCAAAGCGCGCAAATACGGGAACAACAACAGCATCAACATCAACATTGACACCTGCTCAAGCTGCTCAAGGCCCAAGCCCATCAACTCCCGTCATTATACCGGTAATCCACGGTGTTGGTCCTCAGTCAGCCACTCTCCCTCCCCCTTCCAACAACACTTCTTCGCCTCCCGCTACCCGAAAGCCTGGGCCTTCGAGTTCCCGTGGCTCTCTTCTTACCTCATCTTCCAGAAAAAACAATGCGGGTGCAACAGATGTGTGGTACTTTGTACGTGGTTTGAAGGAGCGCAAGGCCCACGAACCAATCCCATTCCCAACCTCATATTTTCGACCGGACTCGAAAGAGTTCCCGTTTCTCGGTTGTACTCTTTGCCAGTACGTGCTTGTTGATTCGGACTAACTCATGGCTTATATTTCTGGACGCAGATATCCTAAACAGTGGAGGGTGTGGAAGAATGCTAGCAATCAGGCCAAGGCCATTCGGAAACATCTTCAATCTCATAACGAGCTATGGGAAGATGTCATTATCCTCAAGCAGCTCAAGCACTGGCAGGAAGTTGCTAAGTTTCAGCAGCGACATACTGATTCAAATGGCCAACAACACGAGCCCTTCACTCTCAGTGGATTTTACGAGCGCCTACTCAGATGGATAGCGATCGACGATCAGGTAAGTTCTTATTCTGAACTTATGCCGCTTTTCTAACCCTGCTATCTATAGTCTATCAACGTTGTTGATTGCCCCGAATTGCGTAATCTCCTCCTCTATATTGGCCAGCAACTTAAAGATGAAGATATACCTCACCGAACCAAGCTTGGTCAGTTAATTGTTGAGAATTTTAAGAACCAGTACAAGGCAATGGTTGATGGCATTCAGGTGAGTCAAACTTGTTTAAGAGAATCCATTTTGCTGATGCAAGCTCCAGAAATCCGAAGGCCGAGTTTCCTTCACTAGTGACATGTGGTCTCGCACGAATCTCGAATCATACATGGCTGTCACTGCACACTATGTTTTGCGAACTGGCAAGCACCTTCATGTCCATTCGAATCTTGTTGCGTTTCGCTACATTGATGGAAGTCATAGCGGTGCCAACATCGGCAAGGAATTTGTTCGTATACTTGAAGAAATTGACTGTCTTCACAAGGTGTGTTTCATTGCTTCTTTATTACTTATTACGCATTGAATATATTGCAAAAGATTGGAATGATTACATTGGACAACGCTTCAAACAATGGTACCATGATGGAGGAGATTGCTGAAGAACTCGAATGCCGCAAAATTCCCTTCAATAAAGATGGTAATCGTATTCGGTATGTGTTGAACAGTCCCCCTCTGGTTCAAAGACTGATTTATAGTACTCTAGCTGCTTTCCGCACGTCATCAACATTGCTGTCAAGGCGGGGCTCAAGGCCCTCTCCGACAAAGTTCCCGATACCTTGCCGCACCCCAATCCTTGCCCACCATTCACCACCCTCACTGAACTCAATCCTAATCCACCATCCGATCAAGCTGCAAAGGTAGTTGCGGATTATGTGAAGGAATACCGTGAGGCCTTGCTCGACGACATAATAAGCAAAGTTCGCCGCTTTATTACTACGTGCCGAGCATCAGGTCAGCGGCGTAAGAAATTCCTCGACATTATTCGAGAAGGCAATAAGGCAGGAGGTTTCGGTGATCCACAGATACTCCTTCGAGTGATTGGCCTGTTGAAGGATGTAGATACACGGTGGTCATCAATCTTCATGATGACTGATCGATTCTTGGAGCAATTTCCAGTGAGTAACTCCTAGTTTCTGCCTTCATGACATTAAAGCTATGGTAGGCCTGTGAGAAGCTTGCTGAAGACTGGGATTTCGAGACCTTCAGTCCTGTCGAAATTCAACTTCTTGTCGACATCCGAGACTTCCTTTGCATCTTCCATGCTGTTCAAGAGCTTGTTTCGGCCGAGAAAACGCCGACGCTCTCAGTCGTCCTTCCTCTTTATGAGGATCTCATTGTCATGTTGAAAGATTTCAGCAAAGTCCATCCACAATTAGCTCATGCAGCTGATGCTGCTATCATCAAACTCAAGGAGTACCTTGCCCACACACGCAGGACCAATATTTATTCTCTTGCTATTGGTAAGTTATTCTCCTGCCTTTGTGTTCCGTATTGATTTTAAATCTAGTCCTCAGTCCAACTGCCAAGTTCCAATGGCTTAAGAACCATTGGGAAAGAGAAGACTATGACACAGCACGTATCTCAATTTTTAATACAGTGTGTTATATATTTTTAGTCAATTCAATATCATCTAACCAATCTTTGGCACAGCTTCTTCAATATCGTCGTCATCTCCGGATTTCCAATGCGCTTCCAACAAATAGCACATCCACACCTCTTCCTGCCGGCTCTCGATCTGTTCTCAAGCTATCCTCAGCCTCAGATGCTGCCCGAAAATTAAACTTGGGTATTTCAAATTTATACCGCATCAAAAAACAACTCTCAGATGCAGCGCTTGGATCACCATCGACTCTACTAATGGAGGAACATGTCAATACTGAGGTTGATGAACAGCGATTTGAAGAGATGGATCGAAAGGCTGTAGAAGATGAGATTCAGAAATATGAGTGCGAGGCCCTTATTGATGCATCAAGTCAGAAGGACTTCGATTTAATGCGGTTTTGGCAGGTGTGTCGGATATTCAATTCTCATTGATATATATTCTAATCACTTTCTCGGGTTCAGGAGCATCAGACAACCTTCCCTCTTTTCTTCCATGCAGCACTTGATGTACTCCCTGTTCAAGCCTCTGCTGTTCCATGTGAGAGAGTGTTCTCCTCAAGCAAGGAGACTGACACACTGCGACGATCCTCTCTGGACCATGTGAAGATGGAACAGCTCCAAATCCTCAAGTACTGCTTCCGGAATGACCGCCTCTCTTTTACTGAGGATTTGTTATGCACGGAGGAGGAGCTATCAGTCATTGACCTTTCACTAGAGAAGGTTGATGAATTAATTTCTGCTGGGAGGATTGATGAATTGGCAAACTACATTAGGGAGTCTTATGAGGGATGGGGTCTTGAGGAAGAGGATGATGAAGAGACTGATAATGAGACTGATAATAATGATTGATTTTGCTGTAATTTCCTTCATATTCTTGCTTTGTAATACAACAATCTTTGTATCCTTATTGTTTTTGTACGACCTGTATGATTGAAACCTTACATTTTCCCGATTCAGAATGCCATCAGACTTGACTCAAGTTGGACTCGAGTTACGGTGAACTCGAGTTGTCGGAGTTAGAAAATCTATCAACTCGAGTTCAACTCGAACTCGACCCACGGCAGCACTACAGAGAACACAGATAATCAACAACTTCAATATGTGATTGCCTGTATAATAGCTACTTGCAATGGACTGATTCTTATACATCTTGTCAAATGAAGTTTTATGGCAATATGGCCGAGTGGTCTAAGGCGCCAGAATCAGGTATTGACTTATCTGGTCTCACTGAGGCGTGGGTTCGAATCCCACTGTTGTCAAAACTTTTGCTCTCCGTATGAAAGCCGAAGGAAACAGTAGTTATTGTGCAAAATAAATAAATTGGTTTGTACGCAAATTCTCGTTGTCAGTTTGGGTTTTTCATCTTTTCTCCGGCCAATTTAAAAGTTTACTTGTATTAAGAAAGGATGTAACGGGAAACACGAGATGAAATACAATAATCAAATTTCCACTATCGAAACAATTTCCACTCCAAAGTTCTTGTCCTGCATCCTCACGTTTAAGCGCCTCATGAAATTGGAAGGATCGTTTAGAAGGATCGTTTAGAAGCATTCTACAAACATATGGGCGTGAGCAATCACAACGTCGAAGAGAAATATCTATAGAAGAAACATACTGCGGTGAACGATACCAGGACCAGACTCGTCATACTCTTGCTTCGAGCACCAGAGGTTCTGGAAGGTACTGAGCGAAGCCAAGATGGAGCCACCAATCCAGACGGAGTACTTCCGCTCTGGAGGAGCTACAATCTTGACTTTCATGCTTGAGGGTGACAGCGAAGTCAACTCCTTCTGCATACGGTCGGAAATACCAGGGAACATGGTGGTGCCTCCAGAGAGAACCACGTTTCCATACAGATCACGACGGATATCAAGATCGCACTTGAAGATAGAGTTGTAACTGAAAAAATAAATATTTTTAGACCATGATTCGAAACAAAAAAATGAGTAGACATCTTACACAGTCTCGTGAATACCAGCAGCTTCAAGACCGAGGAAAGCGGGTTGGAAAAGGGCTTCGGGAGCACGGAAACTTTGCATTTTATTAGTCAACATGATCAAACAAGTGCAAAAGGTCTTTACCGTTCGTTACCGATGGTGATAACCTGACCGTCGGGGAGCTCGTAGCTCTTTTCGAGGGCAGATGACTGAGCAGCAGTCTGCAATTCCTGCTCGAAGTCGAGGGCGACATAGCAGAGCTTCTCCTTGATATCACGAACAATTTCACGCTCTGCAGTCGTTTGGAAGGGATAACCGCGCTCCATCAAATTTTTAATCAGGAAATCGGTGAGATCACGGCCAGCAAGGTCGAGACGAAGGATGGCATGTGGAAGAGCGAAACCTTCGTAGATTGGCACGGTATGGGTGACACCATCTCCAGAGTCGAGCACGATACCAGTTGTTCGTCCAGAGGCATACAAAGACAGCACAGCCTGTATAGCAACATAGAAAGCAGGAGCGTTGAAGGTTTCAAACATGATCTGGGTCATCTTTTCACGATTAGCCTTGGGGTTCAGGGGTGCTTCAGTCAGGAGGACGGGGTGCTCTTCGGGCGCAACGCGCAGTTCGTTGTAAAAAGTATGATGCCAGATCTTCTCCATGTCATCCCAGTTGGTGACAATACCGTGCTCAATGGGATACTTCAAAGTAAGGATACCACGCTTCGATTGGGCTTCATCACTATTTCCTTGGAATCAGAGAGAAGAATAGACTGATAGGGGTGTAAATTTACCCAACATAAGAATCTTTCTGACCCATACCAACCATAACACCCTGGTGACGAGGACGGCCGACGATGGAACTTGACGAACATAATGAGCAGCTTGATCCAAAGAAAGTTGCCTAACTTACGGGAAGACAGCGCGAGGTGCATCATCACCTAAAGACACGTCAGCAACCATTTTGTATATTAAAATCCTTCGAGGTCTAATCACCAGCGACTATATGTCGTCTTTTATGAGCTAAAATGCACGAAAAAGAGTAGGGAAACACGTACAGCCAGCCTTGCACATTCCAGAACCATTGTCAATGACCTACACGTTCCTCAACTCTTGAGTTTATCAACGGTAAGGTCAACTAGAAATACGTACGAGAGCTGCAACCTCCTCCTCCATGGCTATTATTCGTTAAGGTTAAAGGTAAAAAAAGAAAACTTTTGCAAGGTTGCTACGTTATGTCCAAGCCCCGAGTGGTTTTTATAAGAGATGATACGCAGCACGAGGTGATTGAGTCAGTACAAAAAACGAACTGCGCATGATATCGCTGCGAACAGCGGTGAGAAAGCTCACCTTGACAGTCTCCGCAGCAGTCGGGAGGTAGATGAACAAGAGACCTGTGCAGAACACACGAACGAGCCCTTATCCGATTGCGTGAGGGCCGGTAGAATCCCCTGCCTTTTAAGGCAGACGGTGGCTGAAATGCGAAATACTCCACATTTCTGGTTGGTGCGAGCTGCGGAAAAGTAATTTATCTGAATGCAGAAGAATGTAGAGCCAGACTATATCTCTGAGATGTAGGAGACCTCTGCTATTCTCCTCAGTTTTCCGAGTCCCTTTGACTAGGATAGAGTTGATCTCAGGGGCCAATGCAGAGTGTGTTGAAATCTTATGAGCATTCTCATCTACCCTTTAAATAGTAATGAACTCCTATATTAATCCTCCAGACTTCATAACGTCCCGAAAGTTAAGCACCCAATTTTTACATTTATAATTCTCCCGACGTACATCTGACGTTTCGGGCGCTTAGCACATTACCTCGTGATAAGCATAGTGATATAATTTATTCCCATTTTTGAAAAAAAAAATATAAAAAAAAGGCGGCAGAGAAAGTACAAAGGATTACGATCAGTTCATATAAATTGGCCAGAAAGCTGTACGGTAAGTCATCAAATCGTGGAAGCCATAAACCAACGACTTCAACGCGTCAGGGCCATTGCGAATGTCTAAATAACAAATCAGTCAAAGAAGTATTAATTTCTGAGAACGACACCTACCATCATCACTAGCGACATAAACCATGGCGTGACCCCCTCTTACCACCCATCGACAATCTTGCAGGCTCTTCTGGAAGAGAGGTTCCCATTTGTCAAAAATCTTCTTTACTTTTACTCCAACACGATCCTTTTGACCCACTTCAATCGTCATCTCACTTAAACTCTTGATAGAAAGATGAATTTCAGAGACCTAATGTATTCAATCCTATTATTTCCCTTTTGAGACAATACAATACAATACAAAAAAACTCACATATACTTCAGCAGCTTGTACGGGATCGAAAGCCTCAACCAAATTCAAGATGTCGTAAACAGACTTCTCTCTTTTCTTGGTGAACTTCTTCAAACGAATGAAAGGGACATTCGCCAACAAAGGAATCTCCTCGAGCAACGCGAGTCTCAGTGCTCTGAGGTACTCTGGCAAAGGCGTCGATGCACACCCTTCCAGCTTCGTTTCCCATCCCTCTAGAAGAATCTTTTGCTTCGGAACCCACCGGGACCGGTCAAAATGCAATTGCAGATGTTTGAGCCGCCGTGGTGCGAGAACCACACCTTGTCTGTTAACCGGAAACTTGTTTTCGACAACCCTCTCACACCGCGAGGCAGCAAGTTTATTGAGTGCCACAGCACGCTCAACATCATGCGACGTGTAGGACAAATCGTGGATGAAGAATTCGCAGGTTTCCAAAAGGGGTGCGATCGACCGAGAGACAAGTGCTTCAATGTCGCTTTCAAAAGGTAATGGCATATTCAAGTGAGTCAGATTGGGTGTCAGCTGAAGAAAGGCAGGCAGCTGGCCAACTTCAACGGTATGTGAACGGAAGCGGAGGATTTTCAAAGGGCAAGGAGAAGGCGATTTGGAAACGATGTTTGCGAGAGTTGTAAGGAGGCCCCCTCGATCGTTGTACGATACCATTTGAATCTCTTCTATAGCAGGAAGAATGAGATTGTTTAAAAAGTCAGGCCGCGTACAACAAAACTTGACTTGAAGCTTGTGAAGAGAAGGAAGGGTTGCTAAAGGAATGGGTGGGGTTCCTGATGTTTCGCAAAGCTCAAGGATGGTCAGAGCTTCTAGTGAATTGGCAGCAGTGACAACCCGCGTTATCGAGTTTCGCATACGCATCCTGTCCTTGTAATGCGCCAGCTGCTGGAAAGGCAGTGAGATCTCTGCAAGGAAAGGTCCACCAATGTCCACTTGACGCAGTAGTGGTGCATCATCAAAAATGTCAATTGTGTCTATAACGGGGCCGTATCCGCTTAGATAAAGGCTGAGAGTCTCAAGATGGGGTATTCGGCCTTTAATTTTGCTCAGGCAGGGCAACATGGAAATGTCAATCTTGACGGTAGCGATTTTCCATCTCTCGGAGTGGTCAGTCAGGAGATCGACGACGGGATGGGTGACTCCTTTAAAACCGAGGGAGAAAAAGTAGATTTCGAGTGGCGCAGATCGCGACCGGTGCAACAGCTCCTTGAGGTACTCGACTTTCAACTTCATTCGAGAAGGATGATCCGAATCAAGTAAATCCATGGTTGGAAGCCGACTCCACAAGGCGGATACCGCAAGCGCACTCTTCCTCCAAGACTGACAGACCTGACCAACTTTCCAAGGTATATCCCCAACATTCATCCAATGACCCTGTGGCTTTGGTTCGACAACCCGAAGAAATATCTCTTGCAAAATTTCATGAGGTAATGCCCGGAGAGGCGAAATGACTCCACGATGCTGTTGGATAAAGTCTGATGTCTGCTGAAGCTTGTGTTTCGTTACCGTCGTCCAATATCCACAGTCTCTCCCTAGCGAACGGAGAAACAATTTTTTCTTCATCCTCTCCTCCTCTCGCTCCACCCTTGCAACCACATCTCGAGCAAGGGCAATATCCTCCTCTCCAGGTGGGTCGTTGGATCGCAAGAGATACGATACAGGTGACTCCAAGGCCAGCTTTGATACACCAGGCAGCCTAGGTAGAATGGCATCTTTGGCGGCATTTATTCCTATTTCTTTGATTTCTCTGACTCTCCTCCCTCCTTTATTGGCCTTGATCCGGACTGCAACGACCTGCCGCCTCAACATACACCTAACATGCCGCACCTTCACCTTCATCGTTTGACGATCATTCCAACCGATCATGGTCTGATTACATGAAGAAGAAGAAATATTATTATAACTGTTACCGTTGAAATATAACAGAGGACTCACCTCAGAAACGATGAAAATTGGTGGAAGAATATGCCAGACTGTGAGGAAATGCAGTCTGAGACGTGTACAGTCTACCAAATGAACGTGCGAGCTTTCGCCTCTCGACTGTTGATGCAGATGAATGAGCCACGAGGATGAGAAATAGATGCGTGTACGCTTTCCGTACAGCCACATAATCAGACAATGCCAAAATACTACATTGTATAAACCTCTTTGATATTACATTAAATCCCTAAGGGGTGGTACTTTGGCTACGTTCCCTGCGTGCAGTCTCTATATCGGCAGCATCGCCACTCCCCCGAGTCCCCTCATGCGTCTCCGAGTTGCTGTGGTCGCCTTGATTCTGCGAGTCCTCTTCAGATCCTTCCAACTCCCGATTGATAACGGACGACCCAGTTGTGTCATCCCTATAAAAACCGAAGCGCATGTCACGGTAAATGTGGCTCGACATGTTGTTCATAAAAACGATGCTCGGGAGTCCGACAGTGCATGGAGGGACGGATGTGCCTCGAACAAAGTATAATATGTATGATAAGGCATAACCAAAGTGAAGAATAAGCGCAGCACTGAGGAATGTCAGCATTACGAAATAAAATAAATCTTGGAAATATTCACAGAAAATAACCCTGCCCGCCACGCAAGATGGACCTGGAAAATGCAGGAAGATGTTTGCCCAACAACATAGACTTGTAGCCTTTTCCTAAAGAAATATTTCCATATGACGACTTCATCAAGACAGCAGATGTCGCCACAAAAATGAGAATATCGAGCACGAGAGTGCTGACTGCAGACGCCATCGCAGCCGTTTCAGACTTGAGTTCATAGCAGTACTTCGTATTGCCGACTTGCATCCCTCTGACTCCAAATGGTACGATGATGAAGCTGGCCAATAAGGACAACCATGAAACCGTGAAAAATGCAACAAGGTATTTGTTGTTGTTGCAGAGGGCGCAGACGCGCATAACCAGAGGCAAGGTCGTGACCGGCACAGTGAATGGATACAATATACTGACGTCGTGGATGTATTTGCAATTGCCGATTTGAGCAGCTATGGAAAAGATGTCGTCTTAATCGCGAGCTTAAGAGAGCAAAAACAACTGACTTTCTAGGATAACAACACCAAGTATATAAACAAGTGTTGATAACCTTCTTGTTATTCAGTGCCCCGGTTTCGCGATCGTACAGCTGGACTCTCCTCACCTTGAGATGCAATAAATAATAAACGAGATATTAATCCGAAACCTCGTTAACAGTTTAAAATCTTGGGGAACATGCACGATAATATCCCACAATAGAACCTAGGTCCAGGATCTTTGGGTCATCCACAGTACATTTCTAACGATGATTAAACTTACTGCCAAAGACCCCACCGCTGTATAATGTTGTATTGCCACTTTTGCAGCTAGATCTGGTGGTATCCATGCCAATTGGGTGTATGGATTAGGAAGGTACACATCGGTCGAATTAGCAGCCAACATGGTAGAGATTTAGGCGTACCACAAACGTGTGGGCCAGAATGGCAGCAATGTAAGGGAACGATTTTTTCGAGGTTGGCCGCTGGTTATGAGCCGATCGGGCACGGGAATCAAAAGTGGTTGATAGATCATCGATCATCGATCATTCTTGGACCCGAATCAAATCACTTGACGCGAACTCAAAAGGCCTCGGAAAGTGACCAGAAACTTAAAATCTTTGCTGGAATGGACAACGAAAACTCTCGAGGAAGGGGTCTCAGTGCGCAGATCCAATTTGCCACGTGGCTCTCGATTTGACGTGTGAACCGGTCCCATGAGTGAGCGCTCCTCCTCTACTGCTTATGGCACCAAAACCTGCATTCAAGTTCGACGACTAGCCAGCAGAATGCCTCTTATAACGAAGCATGCATCCTCCTCTATATCATATATCTAGAAGGTTAATTCTTTTTTCACAGTTCCCATACTCACGTTCAGTCAGACTTTGACACTCTCTCGCACCACGCCAACGTCAAAAGGCCGTTCCCACTGTCTGCACTCCATTCTAATGTATGGGTTACTCCTAATGACTCTAAAGGCGGCTCCTTCACTCGAATCCGAATTATAGAGTAAGTTCGATGAACCTTGATCCATGCAGGGGCCCTGCACGCGTTGTTCAACCAACTTCCAAACGTCTTCAACAATGTCTCTGTCCCTTCCAGCATCGATCGTCACCCATTGTGTGCATTCTTCCGCCATCTCAGCACCAATACATGCGGTTGCATTTCCTCCTTATCACACCTCTCTTGCCCATCTCCTTGGCGACAAACCCAAATCGGTTACTAATCGTCAGCGAGTCTCCCATATATATTTGAGTACGGATTCACCAGGAAACTTAATGTGGAGTTGAGTCAGCGCCAACACCCCCAAGACGCGTGTAAAGTCTCTCCATTTGCGTCGTTTCCCCCCTTCAACTTTGACAACGAATGGTGCATGGCGCCAGCATAATTTGTTGTCCATAGTGATTCTGAAAAAATGTTTCTAGTTTTAGCCATGGGTCGCCCGGCCGTTGAAGGAGAATCTGTGCCATATATGGTACAATTGGATCGCCCATTTGTTCCGTTGTGGACTCCTTACTGATGCTCCCACCGTCACCAATTCCTAAAGGCAACCCAATCATGAACGCGGACCAGCATCACGTATATATTCTCTTGCACTTCGCAGATGATTCTGTACGACATGAGGTAGAACGAGCCATTCAAAGGACAAAAATATACTTTCGCTTTTGAGCGGCCATCACAAAAATTGGCACGGTGGTCTAAAAGAATGCATAGACTAATCAGGAAAAGTATTAAATAAGTACATCTGGATCCGATGACAAGCCGAATTCTGCATTATATTGTCCTTTCCACCGCAGGCATGTAGAAAAGAGTGATGTCGCATAAGTTCCTCCAAAGTCCCCCCCCCAAATAATCGCTTAATCCAACCTGCCATTCTTCCCCTTCATTTCCTTCCATTCATCAACCGGATTTGCGTTAGCTTCCCCACTAATAAGTCGGTTGGCGAAATAGATGAACGCAACGACAAAAGCGAGGGCGAAGGATAACGACTTGAATGGGTGATTTGCAAGATAGCTTTCGACGAATTGAAACTGGTTGTTGAGCTTCTAAAGATGGGGTGAATCAGGTAAAGTCAGTGACTCGATGAATCTAGGAATGAACGGAAACATACTCTCGCTAACCGCTCAACAAAGTTTTCCGAGTTCTTGTATGAAGATTTACCAGAAGCCGCGTCTTCAACGGAAGTGAAAAGGCTCGAGGAGGACATGAATTTGATGGGAAGTCCTGAGCCGTCAGTGTCATAATAGACAAGTTTCTGTAAGAAGATCACCGTTAGCAACATTCACAACGATTCACGAAAGAGAATTACACTATGATCAGCAATAACGACCCTCACATCCTCCAACTCTTCGGGCTTCTTGCCCTCCGCACCCTCAGTAGCAGCGTCTTTAATCCCATACATACTTTTCAACCAATTCGCCCACTTCGTTTTGTCCATCACAGTCCACACTACATCCCTGCCATAGACGGCCCCACTCCCTTCTGTCCTCACTCTCCACTTCTTCGCCACATCCCGCAACCGCTGCCCGACTTTATCCTTCAACGCTTCACTTGCAGTGGCAATAACTACCAACGGCGCCTGAGGGGCGTTCATCACCTTCTGGAAGTTGTCCTGCGTGAGCTCAAGCGAGGTCGGGATGCGGTGCGTCAGGAGCCAATGCCGCAGGTCAGAGTCTGTTGATTGAGCAGAAGGTTCACCATAAAAGACGGAGGGAGGAACGGAAGCGTCGTGATCCTTGATTGCTACGATAGCCCAAGGTGTAGATGCGGGGATAGAAAAACGGGTAAAAAGGTCGGAAGAGGAAGATGCAAAAATAGGAGGAGATCCAAGAAGGGGCACGGACGCTTCACGTACGGATTGCTAAACACAGCGTTTCAGTACAAAAATTAGGGTCGGTTCATTAGACAGGGACTGACCATAATTGCCTCTTCCGAAGGTTGATGCAGTAGGAGATAAACTACATCTTCCGCTGCAATGTGCTCATCAAGATCGTCGTTCTTCTCGAGCACTTGCACACCTCTATTAAACATAACCATTCGTTTTTTAGTATGGTGAAGAAGGAAAGGAAGACTCACGCAGCCCTGGCCTTATCCACAAACGCCCGCAATTGCTCGAGCTTCCTTCCACCATGATACTCCGACCTGCTACCTTCCTGCGCGAACCATACAAGTGTTGGATATCCTTGAATATCCTGTGTCTTGCACAACGCCGGTTGTTCAACGCAGTCAACGTCGGCGATCGTGACGTTGCCTTGCATGTGTTTTGCGAGCTGCTTCCATGTTGGAGCGAGCTTCTTGCAATGTCCGCACCATGGAGCAAAGAATTTGACAAATGCAGGCCCCTTGCTAAGCGTCTCAGAGAAATTCTCTGACGACAGAGACAACACTTCGCCTTGGAGGTTAAGTGTCGGCTTGGGCGGTTTTGTATAAGATGGAACTGTCTCAGCAACTTCCTTCTTGGGTGTTTCCTTAACATGTCCCTTGATAAACTCCCTGAGGGGTTCGAGGTCGCGACTTGATTTAAATTCATCAATCTTCTTGCCGTCTTCATACATGAACAGAGAAGGATATCCATTCACACCATATTTATCGCACAAATCTATACACTCAAAGGTAAAAGAGAACTTTAAAGACACAGACAAAACCACGACAACTCACCTCCATGAAGCACACAGTTCACTGTTGCCATTTGTACCTGCGGAAACTCCTGCTTCGCCTCCGTCACAAGTTTATCCCATGTCGGTTTAAAGTGTTTGCAATGGCCGCAATAGGGCGAATACAGTTCAACAAACCACAGACCATGCTCGATTGTTGTTGAAAACGTTGTGGGCGTCAATTCTGGGCAACTGGCGACAACTGGGACGGCATGTGCAGTGAAAAGAAGGAAGGGACACAGAAGTGAGAAGGAGAAGAACATGGACTTGTTTTGCGAGGACCTGCCCTCGAAATGCGAACTAGTCAGAACAAAACGCAAGTACACGTATCAGTGCCAGGTAGACCTAGGCTGTCCGCCACCAAATTAGTCAAGCATCCAATGATTCATGTGATCACCGGCCAGCTCTGGTGATAAAATTAGAATACTTACTAACGAAATTCCTCAAACCTGCAATAAACCATTTTACTATATCAATTATAAGCATACGTGAGCCTGCTGCAGGTAGTAGAACAGCCAGGAGTTCCAAATAATGACATGTTAAGTAATTCCTCAAGGCGAAGAGATATACTAGTGGAGGCTTCTAATTGTGCTAGAAAACGAGTACAGGAAGTCATTTCTTTCCATTATTACTCTTATCCTTATCGTCATTACCCTTTTGCAAGCTCATCTCAATTGCCCTGGCAATTGCTTCGTCTTCATCTTCGTCTTCATCTTCATCCTCCTCTTCTTCGTCATCCTCGTCCTCTTCGTCATCCATCTCAATGTCCTCGTCTTCTTCTTCCTCGTCGTCATCGTCATCCTCTTCCTCACCTTCGTTCTGTGCCTTCGAAAGGGCAATAGCCTCCTGTAACAGCCGTTCTTCTTCATCGTCTGTAGGATCTGCGGGTACTGTGCTTCCTTGGGAAGGCACCGTGGTGCCTACAGTTGGTGCGGTAGTTGATGACGACGATGCAGATTGTGTGGCAGCAGCGGCAGCTTCTGCAGCCTCGCGTGCTTGTGCTTCTTGCATCGACATACGAAGGGCCTAAAGTGTGATGGAATCAGGCATTTTTCTTTGTCAGGAAATAATAAAAATTGAAGGACCATAGCAAGTTCTGGGTCTAAAGTGGGATCCACACCAAATTCGAAATCGTTTGCCGATGACGGACCCGCGACACCTGCATCTCCTGTTCCCCCTAAAGCTTCAGGTATGCTTGCACTTCTATCTGCAGAAAGGATGGGCGATGAAATCACCGCATCTGAGAGAAGATGAGAACTCGGTGGTACCACCAGGAAATGACTACATAAGTGAACAATCAGCACACTTTTGAATCGCAACGAGGAAATAAAAAAACATTACGAATTATCAGTGTTGTTGATATTGTCGACAAAGGCACGAAGTACACTCTCTCCACCTTCTTCGCCAATCGCATCGCCGAATGCGATAATATCTACCGCGATATTGTTCTTCTTCATCTTCTTCGCGAGCTTCACCATCGTATCTTTGTCCGTTTCCACTGGTGAGGCAGCGAATACAATCATGCGCTGACGGAGATTCTTATTCTCTCGATGTTTAAGAGCAAGTTGAGCAACGGCAAGGGCAGTTGGTACGTCGATAGATCCCCCGATCTTTTGTCCAGCCGAGTGCACGCCTCCAATTATCTGGCCCATTTCCTTTGTATGTGTTACAAGTACTTCAGCTCTAGTAAAAAAAGGCATCTATTTTGAGTATGTATATGAAAGAAAACAGTGGGGACGCACCCTTTTCCAGCCATGGTCATGATCCCAACTGTATTCTCGGGATTTGTGTCTATCTTGGTTTGAAAAACAACGTTAGCCACATCAGCCTGTGCTTCAAATCGCGTTGGTTGATAATCTCCATTTCGCATGTACTCGGAGTTGTCGATGATGAGCATGGTCGCCTCGAGCGGCATTTTGGGCAAGGAATAAATTTACTTCAGTGGGATTTTTTTGGAGAAATTTGCGGAACCAGATTTTTTGGGTCGATTGTGATGTTTCCCAGAACTCCTTTGGAAATTGGCAGCGTCCACGAATGAGTATACAAGTAAGCGTCAAGAAGTTGAGAAAGGGCTGACGCGTTTCATCACATCAGCGTGAATGCGATAAGATTAGATCCCGACAAGATTACATAAGCAGATTCGCCCAGTTCTCGCCTTTCTTTCCTTTTAGGACTCGGAGCCTCGCTGAGAGCTAGATGTCGGGCTGACTGTAGGAAAAATCTCAAGACTGGTGATCGATCACTGTAACGATGACGGCTGAACTCGAACTCACACCATCGACCTGCTCTTCGTCTTATTCGTTCATGGATCCAGAAACCGACATCCCTGGGCCAATCCTCGACACGAACGCACCACTGCCACGAGCAACCGATATACTCATCTCGCAACCACTGCTTCGTTCCACCTCACCAAGCCAAGGGACCGCGACACTCTGCGTTCCACAATATCGTCAACATCAAGTGGGACTTGGAGGAAACGCAAACAGTCGACTTCACGACCATGGTGAAAATGTTTCTTGTTCGCAACCGCATAAACGTCTCTAGCAGAGCCGACATTGATGGACTCACGAACCGTGTACCCGCTCTGATGAAAGCAGCCGATGCTGAGTACATGGAGTTGCTTGAGCAAGCGATCGACTTTTGCAATTTAGATATTGAGGCTTCCTCACTGGACAAAGATCGGGTGGCGTTGTGCAAATATGTGAAACAACACATGAGAGCTTTGTAAATCTCAATTTTGCCTTCTTGCCGGAAATACTACTGACCTTCTTACAGTTGTAATGCGACAGCTGAGACGGGTCGCTATCTACCAATCGTCAATGTATTGAATGCGATTCTAAGCCTCGATGACGAACGTGAAGCGATATTTATCCGTAACGACCCGATGTTCGTTGAGTCTATTCACTTGCCAGCCTTTGTGACAAAGAGGAAACCCGACGTTGTCTTGGTCGAGTTAGAATCTGCCAAGAAGTGGTTGAATGTCGAGGAGTCAGGCACATTACAGCAGTGCAGAGAAAAGCTGGTGGAGTTCAGAGCAAGGGAAAGAGAAAGAAGGGCAAGGGATATGGAAAGGAAAAGGAACATGAACCCGAACTCGAACGGGAACAGGAAAAGGGACAGAAGGGAAAGGGAAAGGCCGAGGTTAAGCAGGAAGAAAAGCGTGGCTGGATCCCTGTTGCACAATTCTGGGAGTTCAAGATGCGCAAAAAGTTGAAATATCTTTCAACGAGACTCAGGTTGTCATTTGAAATGAATTCTTTGACTCCGTCGGCAAGTGGTGCTCCTGAAGGTGAGAATCATTCATGCATATGCTATGAACTTCCTCTAAGAGGGGAGAAGTCCACACCTCTTCGGCCCCTGCTGCCGAAAGTTCCTCCATGGGTGCTAAAAGACAACATTCAGGCAACTTGGAGAGTCCCAGGCCCACCAAGAGGGCTCGCAAAACTCCTATCGGTCCTGGTGGAAGGATAATGCCGCCTCCTCGTTCGATTTTAGAACTCGATGATGATGTGCAGTGCGCTTACTACGCAATTGAACTACTGCGAGTGTCGTGGAAGGCATGTCACGCTTCGGGCATACTTCTTAAAGGTAAATGCAAACTGCATTCGCAACTTGGACTCTTCATCTTCCCTTCTGGTAGACGAACTTTTGGAGGTTCTCTGGTATGATCCTCAAGGGTGTGTCAGAACAACCCCAATCGACATCGTTAATCAACTGCCGCTACTTATAGTCCTAGTACGAGCACAGCGACGTTCCAAGTATCTGTCTGGTTTGCGAAAGACACCTGTACCAGGAAATTTTGATCTGATAAACCAACCTACTCCCCGCTTCCAACTTGTTGGCCGAATGACATCGTGGGGGAAGCTCAAGGCGTCTACACCATCATTGACCAGTACGAAGATAAGTGATGAAGACGGGGCTACGCATTTCTTCAAGTCCGCCTGGCCGGAAGACATTCGCCCAAGGGAGCATGTCATCATCGCTACAGCCATAACGCGTGCCAACAACTACCTTCCCCAAGGTTTCCGTCGTTTCGTCCTGGATCACCTACCAACCATCTCTGTAGCAGACGAGATTTACTTCGTCGGAGCACGGTCGGAGCCAGAACACAATACTTGACCTATGCAAATATACTTTCGAATTTGTTAGGTGTTGCGCATAACTTTGCCGTTTTAAAGAGAATTCTTCATGAAGCCATTCGAGGTATGTATATCTATGCGGCCCTTGTCCGTCATCATTGACTCACTATTTAGCGCACCGACTTCTTTGGGTCATTAGAATCGCTCACGGTGATGTGAGCTTCCACAATATCATGATCAAGCCGGATGCCATCATTGGGGTTCTAAATGATTTTGACCTCGCTTCCGTCATGGAGCGTGGGGCAACAAGCCCTCCAAAGATAGGATTTCGTCATACAGGCACCCCATTGTTTATGTCGGTGGATTTGCTCAGCGACGAGACTTTGCATGCGAACGTCCCTCGACTTTACCGCCATGACCTTGAGTCATTCGCCTGGGTCCTGCTTTACGCAAGCCTCTGTGTAAAGGATGGAAAAGAGAACCTGGATGTGGATCCCTTTCGTGATTGGGTTTCAATCCGCCCATCTCAGCTGCGAAAAGAGAAGAAAGAGTTCCTTCAAATGTCCAAGCAATTTCTCGAGAACTTACCGAATGAGGAATGGTTAATTCCAACATTCGGCATCTGGTTCGATGTAATCATTGTCCGAGGGTACCATGGGAATATGCCTGGCCCTGAGGAAGACCCGGAGTTACTTGGTAATGTCCTACACGCATGGAAGATTGCTAAAGAAGAATGGGATTTCGTTTAGCTGTGATACCTTTTACATTAATTACTGCTTCTCATGGAAGTTCCAACTTGCCCTTAAAATTACAGAAACACATTCGTTCTGTTACCATTTCACCAAACCGTCAATGGGACACTGCACGTATTTGGGATAGAATCCCTAATAATCTAACCTGTGAGACAACACATTACATGCAAAGGTCATGAAAACGCTGCCCTTTCGGTGTAATACGTGGTTCAACGCTCCAGTAGCGTCTCAAACTCTGGTGACAGTCACCGGTCTGTTTAGATGTCTTCAGAGCCAGTCCTGAGCAAACTACATGTACAAAACCCTGGCAAAGAAAAAGGAAAGAAAGACAAACAAAAACAGCTCACTGCAAAACTACACGAAATGGATATGAGGCATCTGAACAATCACGCCCACAACCCTAAACTCTCCACAAACATCTTCATCATCTTCATCCAATTTTCTCCCCTCGGCATTCGGAATGAACACCTTTTCCGCAAGCAGGTTCCCTCGTGCTCGTTTGGCCCACTCCGGAGGCTCTTCATAGACTTTCGGACGCGCTTGGAGCTCGGAAAAGTCCTCTATGATGGCGGGAGCGTCGCGAGGTAAACCCAACTCGATCCGACGGTTAAATGAATCGCACATCAAGTGTGTGAGTACTGCTAGGATGATGTAGCGCACTGGATCGTCGGAGGAGTCTGAATCGGCGGGGTCGGGAAGAGAAGCAACAGTCCAGCATGGGTGTGAACAACAAAAATACTCCAGTTCGTTTCGCAGTTTGATAGAGTCGTGGAGGATGAAGAATTGGTAGATGCGGTAAAACGATGCTGAAGGTGTGTCGTGGTTGTAATTTCGGAAAAGACGGGATAGGAAGGGAGGTTGAATTTGGGAACGTCGCCATTGATGGGCGAGGTGACTAGGATATTTAGCACGGATAGTGGGGGCGTGTGCGAGGAGGTCGGCGACAGTGGGTGGGGGTGGTTCGGTGGTGGCCATTGTTAGTGCAACGTGACCAGCACCAATCAATATCTCCATCTGATTTTGAAGGAATTACTTGAACTCAACGTGGGATACAGTCGACTATACACTATTTATCCGTTTATAATGCCATCCTTCCCCGTTTTCTTCTTATACTCTGCCCCCAACGAATCCATCAATTTGTCAGACGGCACCGTAAACTTGAACTCCTGAGCCCACGCCTTGATTTCAGACTTTTTTACAGCCGTCCCTCCATGTTTCGCAATGAGCTTCTCCAAGTAGCCAACGGCGTCACTCATATCATACGGTTTGGCACCTGGCTTGGATAGACGGTCGAGTTTAGTGCCAAGGGCATAACGCCATGGAGCTGCGTAGACGGTCAAGCCTGGCGCAGTGAAGACGATTTCCTTTTGGGTTATGGCTTCGTCGTAAAGACGTTGGATAGAACCTTCCTATAAATATCTATGAGCGATATGTTCCCAATAGCTTGACCCAACACACCTCAATAAATATGGCCGTATGGTTATTCAACCAGTGATCTCCAAGCTTCAATCTGGTGGCTGTAGAATCGGCCGCAACAATAACCTTCGCAACATCTTCATGCTTGGTCTTGGTGTGATAAAAAAAGTCCACATCCCCAGTCGACTCGCGTGTGTGGAGTAAAAGGGTGTTGACTGCTCCACCCACAGCGATGATGGAGATGTTTTGGTGTTTGGAATTGAGAATCGCCGCAACGCTGGTGAGTCCTTGGCGAATGGTTTCTGCGGACATAGGTTGCTCTGGGGGTACATTTGGGCGGATGACGAGGTCGCGAAGGGAAATGGTGTCGTTGGCAGAGAGACAGTTGCCCATCGTGTTTCGTAGAGGGGGATTTAGCGGGTGCCGGGTTGGTAATGAAGAACTATATGTACCCAGAGCGGACACTAACTTCGTGGGGCTTTGAAGCTTGGAGCTTTCTGGCCATTCATCTGTGACGGCATGGCGCTCATAGGTGGGCGACAGACATAAAGAAGACTCAACACATGTAGGCCTCAGTTCACTTCCGCATTGGCGCCCTTCTCCTTATCTGCAACATGGATTAAAACATAGAGATCCCAAATCCCGAGGGTGGAGGTCGATGAGAATGGGGTTGTGAGGCCTAACACACTCTAAAGATGCTTGTAATAAGCCCTGGTAGTAAGTATCTGTAGATCAAGGATATCAAGACTTGGATAAAATGGCTAGAAACCGACCTTTTAACGGGCGTGGAGAGTTTTCTCAATGCGTCTTCAAAGTCGGACCTGAGTAAAGTATAAGTACAAAAATGTTAGTAAAAAAGCCCACTCAACTCACGTAACTCCAAAATGGCCACACAATCTGCAAAATCACAGGGTCCCTCATGCGCGTTTTGCCCACTCTGGAGGCTCTTCATAGACTTTCGGACGTGCTTGGAGCTGGAAAAAGTCCTCTGTAAGAGGCTGAGAGCAGGTGCGGCATGAGGCAAACCCAACTCGAGTTCGTTTTGCTGAGGGTGTCACGTGTGTCGTGAGAGATGGACGCATTCCTGAATCGAACTCCTCCAACAGTTTGGGAACGATTCCAGTCGTCTCCTCTTCTTTTCCTCGCTTGGCTACTGTACAGCCCACCACCCACCCAATCTAAACCGCACCTACACAAAATTCGCATCGTTTGCATTTCCGACAGCCACAACACCCACCTCTCTCAACCACCTCTCCCACATGGCGACATCCTCATCCATGCAGGCGACCTCACTGTATCCGGAACGCAACACGAACATGACAATGTCCTATCTTGGCTCGAATCTCAACCTCATCCTCACAAATTCTTCATAGCAGGCAACCACGATACCTTTCTTGCTAATCCCGAAATACATCCATACATCACATCCAACTATCCAAGCCTTACCTATCTCCAAGACACATCTGCACAACTCACAATACATGGCCGCACACTACACATCCATGGCAGTCCATACACTCCTCAGCACGGTTCCTGGGTATTCCAATATCCTCGCGTACATGCCCCATATTATTTTCCCACCGAAAAACCCACATCCGAATACCAATCCACCCAAATCTGGTCTCGCATCCCTCCTCTCACCGACATCCTCATAACCCACGGTCCACCACTAGGCCATCTCGATAACGACATTTCCCTCAATCTCGACAAGGCCGCAGCAGGGTGTTACGCTTTGTTGACCGCGCTTTGGCGTGTAAGACCAAAGGTGCATGTCTTTGGTCACATCCACATTGGGAGAGGTGTAGAGTTGGTCAGATGGGATGCATCCCAGAAGGCGTACGAGGAAGTGCTTGCAAGGCGCGTGGGATGGAGGGGATTGCTGACCTTGGTTTGGTGCAAGGTCATAGCATGGTTCTGGAGGGGAAGCCGAGCAGAAGATGGTACTACTATAATGGTCAACGCTGCGTCAGTTGGGGGATTTAGAGACGAACAGAAGAAGGGAGCGATTGTAGTTGAGATTTAACATTCCTAGTTCCTTACATCGTCATCAATTTTTACGCTTTACATCCTTCGCTTACGCCCCCTCGTTCCTTGGACCAGAGCTAGTTTCAAGTGTCTTCAAAAGTTTGGCGCGATGTTCCGCAACGTTGCCTATTGAAGGGGGATGATCGGATCGTGAGCTGCTCGCTCATACCCAAATGCCTGTCCGTCAGCCCATACCGTTGGTTGCAATCCAGGATTCTGGAAGGTCATAATTGTATGGTCATACAGTGGCTCTAGGGGTATGTCAAATGAGATGAACGAGAGACCCACTTGGTAAGTCCATCCATAAGTTCATCGCAGTCACTAATTCTTTTTCCATACATCAGCAAATTGTCTGAACTCTTGCGTTTGAAATGTACGTGGTAGTGTTGCCGCAACTCGGCTTAAAACCGGCTTCGAGCCGAAGCAAGTCACATGATTCGGTTGACTTGACAAGGGCCGGTCCATGGGAAAAGTCGGTGACCACAAGCCGGGACCTGACTTCAGACCGCAGTCCAAGTCGACTTGAGCTGGTCGAGAATGGATGTTACCACACCCCGTATTACGACTTGTCCACTTCCACAGTCTACTCCTGTTAAAACTGGCACTGCTACACTACTGCCTTTCACCACGAATCAGAAATTCCGCATTCAATCACGCACAGACATGGCAGCAGAAATCAAAAGCTATCTACTTGGACCAATGCCCGCACAGGCCTTTTTAGATAGTTTCTTTCCAAAAGGCTCTCTTCCAGGTCTTTCTGCACTCCCAGCATTTACTGAGGGCTGTTATACCCGTGTTATAAACTCCCAGAGTGAAACTCTCGCATACGATCCTTTTGTGGGTCTTTTTTTTTTCCAAACTCTAGCGTGTCTACGCATGGCTAATTTATGTTAAAGATCGAAGTTACAGAGCGTTTCGCCCCTCATCTCAAATTTGTTAATTCATCAACCTACGTCGACAGCAATCAACGGAACAAATTTGTGTTCCAGATCAAACCCGACGTGACTTGCTATGCACGCCCTAGCGACGAGGAGAAAACAGACTCTGCGACGGCGGAGATCTTCACCGAATTCAAGTGGAATGCCGGAGATGATGCATTCTGCGGCTTCGAGAGTTCGAAATGCACGAACTTGAACTGCCTCCAGGAGGACCATTCTTTTTTGAACCATTCAAATGCAGCGATAGACACGTTGGGCCAAATTACCTCATATGCTGCAGCTCAACTTGGCGCGCAATTTCGAACACATGCCTATTCTGTTCTTATCGTGAAGGACCAAGCGAGGATCCTTCGATGGGACAGGTCGGGTACTATCGTAACGGAGGCCATTAAATACAACGAAGTTCCTCACCTTGCCGAATTTTTCCGTCGGTACTCAGTTGCATCGGCTGTGATGCGCGGCAAGGATGAAACGGCCTCGGTCCCATCGAGGTACGAAAAGCGTGTGGCTCGTAAAGCCTGCGGGTGGGACGCAGCCACTCCGATGGTCAAACTTTCTGTTCCCGGTCCAGACAAATCTTTACATTACTTTGTTGTTTCTGCCCCTGAAACGACACCGTATACACCGCCAGGGCGCGCTACTCGTGGCTTCGGCGCCTATGATATATCCCGTGACAAAGTTGTTTTTCTGAAGGATAGCTGGAGAATTGATTTGGATGGCATCACACCGGAAGGGGAGGTATATGCCAAATTGAATGCTGTGTCAGCCCGTAATATTCCTCAATGCCTGGCATCAGGGGATATTTCTTCCTCCGAGTACCACGCCACCAGGACCCCTATTTATGCTCGAAGTTCGTGGGCCGCTAAGGGCTGTTCTTGTCATCCAAGTGGCCCTTGGATTCCTCATCAGCATTGCCGCCTCGTCCTGGATGTTTATGGGCATAGTCTTGTAGACTACGAATCCTCTCATCAAATGGTCTCTGCGGTACGAGATGCTCTTTATGGTGGGTTTCTGTGATCTATCCAGACCACTTGTTATGCTAATCATTTCCCCAGGTCACAAAGATGCATTTGATGCAGGGATTTTGCACCGTGATATCAGTGTCGGAAATATCATTATTGATCAAGGTAAAGGTTGGCTTATCGACTGGGATATGTCGAAGCCGATCTCTGCCAATCCGGAATTTGAAACCGCCAGGCGTGCAACGCGAACTGTAAGCTAGCATATTTCCATCTTGTTAACATAATCTAAATTTGCTTTTCAGGGCACTTGGCAATTCATGTCTGCTGCCCTGGTCTCCCAGACGACGCAGCAGCATGTACTCAAAGACGACCTTGAGTCATCGATCTACGTCCTGCTATGGGTGGCTTTGATGTGTTCGGAAACTTCCAATCCAGATCAGGCGGTTTTATTTCTGAAGACCGTTCTTGATCAACAGCCATTCGGAGGTCTTGGCTCCTATCAGAAGGCAGATTTTTTGAAGGGGAGGACATTTTTGAACTTGGTCAAATTTGTTGATCGACCCGCGCTTGACGAACTCATCAACCAACTTGCTTGTATATTTGGGTCCCGTTATGTTACACCACCTTCTGACGAGGAGAGACGTGACGTCGCCGTGGTACGAAACCTTGTATCTGATGACCCTATGCGTTCGGATCTGTACCTCAACATGCCTGCCTCCATTTTTGATGTCAGGTTTTCCAAATTAGAGGATCACGAGGCAATAATCGAGCTCTTTGACGCCGCTCTCTCGAACCCAGATTGGCCACCCAATGATCCTCCTGTGAAGCGAGATTTCGAGGCCATCGAATTACAGGCAATTATTAAATCTGGCTGGCGTACGTCATTGTTTGTGGTCCCCGAACCAGAGTAGAAATGGTTTGATATACATACGCCGTTTTTCTCGTTGTCAATCTCACGATCCCTCAGATTTCCTGTCTTTTTTTTCTCGTTGCCCGAGTCTCATGGACGGTGATCATAGAAATTAGAGGGTGTGCCCTTGTTTTTCTTATCATCTCCTGCAATTCACAATTGGACACCTTCCTTTTACGTTGCTTTTCTTATCGCTTTGATATTCTTTTAGGTTGTTTTCTTATCTCGGACTGCTGATGTTGCCCTTTCCATTTCTTACCACTGCCCAGAGTCGAACTGTAGTCTCTCCAGTCTGTTGTATGTACAAGGCTTACTTTTGAAATACAATGTTGACCTGACTTTGCCATTTGGAGCCAAAGCAAGATCCTCGTACTCTGTGGCCTGTGTCGGTGCAGGATGTCACCGATGTCAAGTCGGCCGATCGGAGGCGAAAGGATTTGTATTGTACCGACACATGTTCGATGATCCCTTATCACTATCCGATTACAATTACGGCTTCGCGATTTATGTAAGTACAGGCTTGGAACCGGTAGAGTTACTTGTGCTCTTTCTCCCTATGCCTCGCACTTCCAGGAATCAGAGTCAGACCCATGCCGAAGACGACGAGGAAGACTTCGATCTCAACGTTGCTGGCAGTGATAGCGAGAATGATGTTGCGTCGTCTGCGCCTGTCCTTCGTCGTGTTGTCGCGCAAGCTGTCAATGACCCGGAACCCCGTTCAAAATCTAGTACTGCAGCACACGACGTCTGGCACTATTTTGAGAAGATCAAGAATGACGAGGGTCAGATATATCAAGCCAGATGCCGAGTCTGCAAGTACGTCGTACCTTTCCAACTTTCCATCTCTCTCACCTCTGATGCATGTACAGGAAGAATAGAGACGCCGACGTTACGAGCTGGGACGCGAAAATAGTTTACGAGTATAAGCCAACGTCAACAACAACGCTTCGAGGTCATCTCAAAAGGGAACACTTACAAGACTATTTGAAGACGGCCAAGGAGAAGGGATGGAAGGAACATTCGATGTTCAATACCAAGGCTTCTCAGTCTCAGGCTGCCACTTCTTCTTTGGAACGGCCAGACATGTTCAACGAGGAAACATTTCACCGTCTGTTGGTAAGGTTTATCGTTGCAGACGATCAGGTGAGTTCTCCTCCGACCTTAGTTACTGTACTGACGTTTCCTTTTTCCTAAGTCGATCAATGTCGTTGAATGCCCCGAATTTCGTCAACTTCTTCTACTCTTACGAAGTGATCTCAAGGACACGATGATCCCTCGTCGAACGAAGCTACGGGAGCTCGTCATAGACAGCTGGAGGCTAGGTTTTCAGAAATTAAAGCTTGACCTTGCCGTACGCCTCCCCCTTTATTTGCCTAATTCCCCTCTTGATTTGTTTTTCGCAGGCTGCTGTTGGGCAGATCTCCTTTACGATGGACATCTGGAGTAACCAAACCCGCAAAGCTTATCTGGCACTTACGGCGCACTGGATCGCTATGATCGCTGAGACAACTTCCTTACAACTTGATGCAGCCCTTATTGCATTCCACCGACTACATGGCGATCACGACGGCGAGTCACTCGCGGACATAGTCTTACAGCTCCTTGATAGGGCCGGAGTCACCGTCAAGGTTGTCTAGTTTTTTACGATCAGTCTATAAATGCATTTCTGATATAACTCAAGATTGGGCATTTCACGTTAGATAACGCCTCAAACAATAAGACCATGATGGAGGCACTCGAAAAAAAGCTCGAGGAACGCGATATTGCCTTTGATGCCACGGATCGCCGAATCATGTGTTTTGCCCATATCGTTAACCTTTGCTCTGGGGCTGTGATACGTGCGGCTGGTAATGGTGAAGGCCCTTCGGAGTCTAACCCGATAGGAGTTGCTCGTGGGGTGGTTCGGGCAGTTCGAGTGTCAGGTAAACGTCGAGACGCCTTTGATGAGGTGATCCGAGATGGCAACCAGAAATCCTGGTTTAAGGTTGGACAACCTCCTAAGGCGGTCGTACTCAAGGAGCTGCAGCTTTTGCGAGACGTTCGCACTCGTTGGGATTCGGTTTATCTCATGCTCAACCGACTTCGCGAGATGCGCCCGGTATAGTTGTCATTATGGTCCATGACTGATTACTAACACCTTCGACAGGCAGTCGATCACTTTCTCGCTTCTCCCCAGAACAGTGATCTCGCAAAATTCAAGATATCCCAAGAACATTGGTCCCTTATGCAAGACCTGGAGCTCGTTTTGAGTGTAAGTCACCCGACACTGGCGAGATATTTATTTTGATGTGGAAGCAGGTCCCGCATAAGGTACAACACATTATGTCGAACGAACACACGCCGATCTTATCTGGCGCCATCCTGTCATTCGAGATGTTCATGTCCCGGTGGGAGAAACTCGTTGCTGACCACACTCATTTGGAACCCCTTGTCAAGCCGGGATTGGACAAGGCCTACGAGTATTATAGCCGAATGGATCGTACGCGTGCTTACATTATTGCAATGTGTAAGTACAGCCGAATTGTTTCTCGCAGAAAACTAATGATCTGTTTGCAGTGTTAAACCCGTCAATTCGCATGTCCTGGATTCGCAAGAATTGGGGACCACAGTTCATCTTGGACGCCGAAGAAGCGATTCGGCGAACAGTAAGGGATTTTCCAACTCTTATGCTCAAAATGACTCACCTATTCTACACAAGATGCGTGAATATCGTGACAAGTTGAGCAGCAGTGCCGGAGAGTCGACCTCTGTTCCTCTGGGTACCGATTCTACCGAAGACATGCCGATGTATATGTCGCTTGCCGATCAATATGGCATTGCGGACGAGATGGAAATAGGGGAATCAAGTGCAACTATGCCAACTATCGAACAGGAATACCAAGCCTACATCACTGCTGTTCTCTCATCGAAAACCGTCAACATCCTAAAGTTTTGGGAGGTGGGTGGGTAGTATTAACCGCGCGTTGACTACTGACGGGATATTCCAGATGAACGCATCTGTATTCCCCACCCTGTATGCAATGGCAATGGACTATCTGCCAATACAAGCTTCTTCTGTACCCTGTGAGCGAATTTTTTCCTCAAGTGCGGAGACCGATACGAAGCGGAGAAATCGCATCGGTGCTCCGTTGATGGAAGCACTCCAAATCCAGAAGTTCATATTCAAGAAAGAACGTCTGAATTTCATGGAGGGTTGGATGGTGCATGAGCAACAGTTGGTCGAGGATGATCTTGAAGTGGATCTTCTGCGGATGTTGCTTGATACTCAAAACGGTCGGAACAATTTTGATAATGTCATGCGAATCATAAACCAGTGTGATGGCTAGCTATTTAATATCTACGTGCTGTAATGTGTTCTTACATTCTCTATGATCTTCTTTGTGCAAGCCGGGTCATCATTTTCGGCCGACTCCTTGTTTGATCAGCCCACAACCCTAGCTCTCGCTCGCACTGTCAAGTCAATTCCTTCACACCGATCTGTTCGAGCACTCTTGGTCAAGCCGTACGTTAACGATGGTGTCTCGTAGGATTATGCAAGGTGAGTAATATATGCCACAATTTGGTCCCAATTTCCACCTCATGTCAGTCATGTCAGGTTCAGTGATTTGTTGCAGACCCGTCGACGATAAACTCATCGCAGCATTCGTCCCGACCAACAACGTCTCATCTTCGCTGTTCCGATTATAACATACGCACCATGTCTCCGTCTTCGTGGCGGCATGCAGATCTTCGTGAAGACATTGACAGGCAAGACCATAACCCTCGAGGTTGAGTCCTCGGATACCATTGACAACGTGGCCAAAATCCAAGACAAAGAAGGGGTTAGTACTCCTTTAATTTTCTTCATTCTATCGTTAGCCAACATTCCTCCTGATCAACAACACCTCATCTTCGCCGGGAAGCAGCTTGAAGACGGTCAACTCTCACACACTACAACATTCAGAAGGAGTCGACCTCCACCTTGTTTTCTGTCTTCGCGGGGGTCTGCAGATATTCGTCAAGACCCTCATTGGCAAGACGATCACGACAACCATCCCCTGACCAACAATGTCTGATTTCCGTCAGGAAACAACTGGAGGATGGTCGCACTCTCTTGCACCACAATATCCGGAAGGAGTCGACCCTCCACCTCGTTCTCCGTCTTTGCGGGGGTTGCAGAGCCTCCTCACTAGCAAGACGACCACGTTGGAGGTCGAGTCGTTCAGACACGATCGACAACCATCCCCTGACCAACAACGTCTGATTTCCGTCAGGAAACAACTGGAGGATGGTCGCGCTCTCCTGCACTAAAATATCCAGAAGGAGTCGACCCTTCACCTCGTTCTCCGTCTTTGCGGGGGTTGCAGAGACCCTCCTCATTGGCAAGACGATCACGTTGGAGGTCGAGTCGTTCCGACACGATCGAAAACCATCCCCTGACCAACAACGTCTGATTTCCGTCAGGAAACAACTGGAGGATGGTCACACTCTCTTGCACTACAATATCCGGAAGGAGTCGACCCTCCACCTCGTTCTCCGTCTTTGCGGGGGTTGCAGATATTCATCAAGACCCTCACTGGCAAGACGATCACGACAACCATCCCCTGACCAACAACGTCTGATTTCCGTCAGGAAACAACTGGAGGATGGTCACACTCTCTCGCACTACAATATCC
>QDKV01005143.1_pt1 | contig 29870 bp, 36 predicted proteins | sample 1861101 | NCBI WGS metagenome assembly QDKV01 (sample SAMN04275158, study PRJNA302643) | Fungus metagenome, whole genome shotgun sequencing project. | isolation source: fruitbody | host: Mallocybe terrigena | place: Sweden | collected 2013 | reverse complement strand
CACCGCCCTCTCGTCGTCGTCGAGTCCATGGTGTTGACAGTCGTGAACGGAGTGGCTGATGTCATAAAAGGTGACGCGTCAGCAAATGTCACGACTCACTCGTTGCCGTCTTTTCACCTAACTCTTGAGGTCCGGACCAGGTCCAAACCAGGTTCAACCCTCAGGTCCAGTCCACTCACCCTTGGACCTCGGACCTGTAAATATAGGTCCGGTCCACCCTCACATAGGACCGAACCCAGGACCTGTGGGTTCGGTTCGGTCCGGACCCCCGTCCAAAAAGGTCTGGACTGAACTGTGGACAGTGTAAAAAGGGCTCAAACCAGACCAAACCAAACTTCCCCAACACTACTCCTCACATCACATACATTCATCTTTCCTTTGTTTTTCTTTTATGTTTCCTCTCCTCTCTCTCTCTTTTTAATTTTTATCCCTCCCCATCCCTTTCATTCTCCCAAATTAAAAAAAAAAAAACCATTTTAGCTCTACCTTATGTGCAAAAAACAATATATCGCACTTTGGAGTTTCGGCAGTCACCAACTGCAAAACTGCTACACTGCCAAAAGAATATTTCTTTGCCTTGTGTGACCATCATCACCTGATTGCACCTTGGTTGTCAGCACAAAACGTCCGGAGCAGCATCACTCAGTTTGATCAGTGACCACCAGTGACCATCACTGTAAGTGGTATCATGAAGCCCTCTCAGTAACTGTTAGTGTGTATTAGTCAATATGAGTGGCATCATTTGGTTGTATCAACAATTGTAAGCACCAATGCATCTGGTGCATTTGGTGAATACTGTGAGGGATTACTAATGCCCATCTACAACCCTGAGAGCTGATGGACCAACACGCACATATAGGTCCCCATTTGCACAAGTCTGTAAATTTTGATTTTTCCGACATTACAAATGCTTTGGTATCATGATGTGCAAGGTTGAATCAGATCTCAAGCTTTCGGCTCGTCTACTGCCAATAATAAGTTCCCAATGAAGGGGTTTAGGCCTCAATAGCTCATGGGTTCGAAAAAACCTTTGAGTTTGACTTCTGTCACAGCCAATTCAATCTCTTCATTGGCAGTCCGAGTCTCACCTTTTTCTCCCGAGTCCATGTCATTGATTTCCTCTCGAGGCTATCGCCTTCTTTTGGTACAGGTGATATCAAAAATTTAATGAGCCTCAGCAAAGGGACTTGACGGTCATGAATTCTGGTCCTCTGGCTGGCATTCGCCATACCTTCATGGAGATATTCAAGGCAAGGGCCACTTTGCACCGTTGCTCTCCTGGCCACTACGCCCCTCGTGGCACTACTGTTCGCTCTTTCCCTACCTTTGTCTTCTCCACCTACGGATCAAACACAATGATGGCGGGCGAGCTGTCCATGGTCCATTCCTCTTCTTCCTCTTCGTCGTTGTTGATCCCGTCGACAACTACGTGAGAGCCTTTCATTTGGACGCCTGTGGTCCCGAAGTTGAGAGGTGCGATGGGTACACGCTGGCTATTCACAGTTCCAAATGAGACACGGGCCTTGATAGGTGTCTCTTCAACGAGCGTGACACCTTTATCTTCTTTGTGACGTTTTTCGGCCTTGGTTGCCTCGATTTTAACAGTTTCACCGGCAGCAACTTCACCTTTTTTCCTTCCCTCAGCGTTGCTTATTCCTCTCCTCTTGCCTTTACCTTTACTCTTAAATACCCTCGACATGCTCACCTCCCTATTCAACCTCTTTTTCGTATGTTGCTCCACTGCGTTGGCGGCCGCAGCAGCACGTTCTTCTTGTTCCTTGGCGAGGGAGAGTGAAAGGGAACGCGAACGCGAACGCGAGCGAACAAAAGTGCGTGACGGGCCAAAAGTAGAAGACGACTTTGGATGAGTCGGAGATGGGAGATGGCGGGAGAGCGAGTGTGCACGCAAGGAGGCTGAAGGCGCACGCGAAATGGAAGTCGACGGCACACGTGAGAGAGATTTCTTGAGCGGGACTCCTGTCGGAACGTAAGACGTTGTAGGAGATGTAGACATGATGGGTTCAGGCGAAGCTTTTCGAGTGGTTGGCGTATCCGACTCTGTGTCCGAAAACGGGGGGGTCGGAAAGACTTTCGATCGGAGAAGCTTGCAAGCTTCAGGTAGTTTAGACTTGAACCTGTTACATATTTGATTAGAGCGAAAATTCCAGGAAAATACACGCTTACTGCGGTTCAACGACATCTTCGGCAAAAATTTGCGTCCAGTCGCGGTCGTCTTGGTTTTTTTTGTTCTCGTCGATCTTCGTCTGTCCCGTGTTAGTGGAATTTAATGCGCCGTCAACGCGCTCCACGAGCTGCCACATTGCCAACTTGTCCATGAAAGATTCCAGATGGTCTTCAGCAGTTAGGATTGGCTCGGGTGGGGAGGAACTGGCAGATCGTTTCCGCTTCTTGAACTTTGACGTTGACTCAATATTATTAGATTCGGCTAGTGGTGGCTGAGGGCCAGGAAGTGAGAATTTGAGGAGGTAGAGCAAGATTTGAATCTGAACTCTGCATCCAACTTAGGGTGGTTGAAAATGGTGAGAGCGAGATCAAGTACATACTCCCTCCCTTCCATTCTCTCCATATATTGCTCTCTCCACTCTGCATTGGTCCAGGGTCCCTCATCACCGTCTCTACCATGTTTCTGAGGGCTGTTTCCACCAGCATCATCCAGGGGTTTTTCATGCTCAACGGCATACCACATCATTGCTTCTTCCATCTCTCCTTCACCACCACCATTAGATAATATTCGTGCGAGTTCAGAACGATATTTTTTATTTACTGAGGGGGTTGTGAGTAGGAGAGGCTCGAGAATCCCGTGCATTGGATGTGGCATTGAATTGGATGAACCTGATGGTGCATTGACGCGTTGGAGGGATGGAATAAGGTAATTAAGAGACATTATAGACTGCACAATATATTAGCCGCAGGCACAAGAGGGCTGTCTGTCAATGGGATATACCTCTGGAAGCCATAGAAACTGAAGATAAGTCCGGACGACATAATCCCCAGGTTCTTCTGCTGGCAATTCAAATGGGTAAGTTGTTGGAATACCCCTTTCTTGTGCAGCAGACCAATTTGCGACATTTCGCTCGTCTAGAACATAGGTAGGAGGTGAAATGGTCGCCAAAGTCATTCAGAAGATGAAGGGAGTAACCTAAGTAGCCCGGCCCGAATATTCCATTTGATTCCGGGTTGTCTACTTACACCTCACAGAAATATTTCATATGTCCCTTCTTCCTAGGAGATTCCTTTCCACCGCCAGTGCGACTTACCAAATTCGCCCTCAACCCTCGAAGTCGCACCAGCATGGTTTCATTCCTTCCTCGTCTTTCCCAAAAGGCTTTGTTGTTGGTGGAATCCACTCTGGTATCAAAAAGGATTCCTCTGCGTTAGACTTGGGCGTTATCCTATCGACATCGCCTCGTGATACATCCGCAGCGGCGTGTTTTACGAGGAACGCATTTAAAGCAGCCCCAGTTGTCATATCAGATGAGATTTTGAGACGAAATGGGGGTTATGCACGAGCTATCATCGCCAACAGTGGATGCGCAAATGCTGTTACAGGGAAGAAAGGACTAGATAATGCGTGGACTATGGTGCGGGAAACCGATAGACTACTATCGAAGAATGCGAAAAAATTCGAGAATGAGACACTGGTTATGTCTACTGGAGTCATCGGGGTGAATTTGCCCATTACAAAAATTGTCGAGGGCATCTGGTCCTTTGCTCCATCTGCGACAACGGGTTCCTCGTTCCTTGGATCAGACTTTTTCGCGTGGGAACGCACCGCAAAAGCGTTCATGACGACGGATACTTTCCCCAAGCTTCGTTCCCGGGTATTCTCCATCGGTGGCGTCGAGTACCGCATGGCAGGAATAGACAAAGGTGCTGGGATGATCCATCCAAATATGGGCCCAGCTTCGACCTCTTTCGACTCTGCACCCAAGCCATTGCACGCCACACTCTTGGGGTGTATTGTAACAGATGCAGCTGTTTCACCTCGAAGTCTTCAATCGGCATTGACTTATGCAGTAGACAGAAGTTTTAATTCAATAAGCGTCGATGGTGATATGTCGACCAATGACTCTGTCTATGTTTTGGCGAATGGGGCTGCGTTACCAGACGAAGGAGAGATCATCGACGAGGAGAATGACAGAGCAACATATGAAATCTTTAGGGAAGAGCTGACGCTCTTCGCTCAGGATTTGGCAAAATTGGTTGTTCGCGATGGTGAAGGTGCCACCAAATTCGTTACTGTTACCGTTAAGGTGGGATTCCATCGATTCAACCCGAAAAGGGCTGTTCGCTAACCAGGTTGTGCAGGGTGCTCCGACGTATCGTGATGCACACAACATTGCGTCCCGCATCTCCACTTCTGCACTGGTGAAAACTGCATTGTACGGAGAGGATGCTAATTGGGGTCGTATATTAGCAGCAACGGGATCGGTCCCGCTGCTCCCTTCAGACTCGTTATCACCCACTACTTCAGTACAACCCGCCATTGACCCCACAAAGGTCTCTGTAACATTTATACCGTCGGATGGGTCGCCCCCGCTTCCTGTCCTTATGAAGGGTGAGCCAGAGGTCGTGGATGAGATAAGGGCAAAGGAGATTCTACAGGCAGAAGATTTCGAATTGGAGGTAAACCTCGGATTGGGAGGCCGGGAAGGGGAGGCCAAGTATTGGACTTGTGATTTCAGCTATGTGAGTCTCGTTTCTTCCTATGTTTTTTCTTATTCGTCTACTCTGCCACTAGGAATATGTCAGAATAAATGGCGATTACCGCACTTAGATTTGGTTTGTTCGAAATCAAATAGATCTGGTAATCTGGGCTAGATAACCACTACAATGAGTTCTTATTTGTAACCCAGGCGACTTCCAGAGAGTTGCCCGTATGCTTACTGCGAGTCAGTGGTCAGTGTCAGATATATAATTCACTTCTTCTTTTCAAGACTCGATTAATTTGTGTGATTGCTGTATACTGACTGATTATCCGGTGTAACTAAAATCATGGCCCCAAGCGCGCTGAGGAGTCTACTCCTGGACCGCCTTAGTGTGGGTTAAGAGGCGTTCAGCTGTACTATCATTCCATCACCCCATCGACATATTTGACCTGTATCCCCCCAAATCTATCTAATATCTTATCGGCTGTGTTGTTATCACATTCAGAAAATGCTTTCGCCGTCTCTAACAGACTCGGACTCACAGTCCGGCTGAGCGACCACCAGCCCTGCAGCCCGATCAGAACGAAGGTCCCAAACAGCGTGATGATCGATGCTGCAACAAGGTGTGCACGGTGTGGAAGACCAGCATGCGTTTCGAACGCCGTACGCGGAATGTTTGGCTCTCCGGGTAAAAGTGGAAGGACTTCTCCACACCCAGGCACTGTTATTAAAATTGCTGGCAAAGTGCTTGAGACCTCATGGTGGACCAGCGGGTGGCTCCAAAGCTGACGTGGGCAAGTCCCCAGAATCGTTATCGAGCGAACTCCATCGTTCGACACGTTGGAGTTGAGCGTGATAGTCGAGTTCCGAAGGGTCTTGCAAGTATCGATGGTGAGATCGGCAATGCAGTTGTTGTTAACCGCCGAGGAATATGGGGTCCTCAGAATAACGACAGGCGCACTGGCCGTGGTGTTCACTTCGAAGAGGACCGTCTCGCGATCGGGTATGAGTAAGGATAGTGGACTTGTAGTCGAGGAGCAGTCGTAGCTTATGCCTACTCCTAGAACGTTTCCTTCACATCTTCCATCAAAAAAGAGCCGGGTGTAGTGTTGCGCCACCGAGCTCTGAATATCCGTCTGACGTTGGAAGATCCAACTATTGTTGTAGCACTGTTGACGTTACCTGTCCAGCCTCGAGGAAGACGTTGAGTTATATTCAACTTGATAGTCTCTGGCGTGTCCATCTCCTCGAGTTCCTGGCGCGTCGCTCGTTGTAACAGTGGACCAGTTGCGACTTTGAATAATGATAATAGCAAGCATTGTTTGAGCGACTTTCCGAGCAGAGGGACTTGCGGCCCCTTCTCCTCTATTCCAGATGTAGTGTAATTCGTCAAGTGAGGCACCGTTTGCGGCACTGGTCCACCAGGTGTACACAAATGCTTCCGAAAATGCAAAATAGCAATTGCGCTGGACCGCGGGCAGAATCGTCCATGATTCGACAGTTTGATTGTCGGATATGACGGGGACGGCTATACAAACCAGGAGTAAAACAAATGCCAAGGTCTCAACTGCTTCTTGGGAAGGGGATGTTGCATTAAGGTCTCCATAAGTTACACTGAAAGAGATGGACAACGCTGAGGTGCAGTTGAGATTGAGAGGAAGAATTTAAAAACTCTAGAGTGACTGTGCCGAAAGACCAGAAAAGTGGTCAACGTAGGAGTTAAGGTGTACGCTTTACAGCTGCTATACAGGTCTTTCCGCCTGAAATCCGCAAGCGCCACTATATCGATGGATGAGCACCAATTTGTCAACGTCACTGCCTACTATGCGGAGCCAGTGAAGGCCATTAGTGTCCCTGCTCACTATTCCCTTGATGAAATTCGAGAGGCCATACGGTCGGAGATGAGCACAGCTACCTCTGAACCTCCAGACCTTTCTTCAATCATTATCGCTTCCGGTGAGTTCTCTTTCAGTATCACCTACTCCCAAACCATAAAGTGTCCAAAGGCTTGGGCGAAACCGTGACAAACACTACCATTGGGCAAATTGCGTCGGAAGGGTCAATCGATGCGATCATCTACTCGATGCCAGATTTATCGAATTTCTCAAGTGGCACCTGAGTATGGCAGACTGATTAATAAACCCTTGTAACTACCCAGAGAGCCTGATCAATAAAACACACTAACTTCAAGGGCATCTACATTTGTTCATCCCTAGCTCTAGCCTTAGATACCTCTTGTACAATCATCCCTCCCTTTGTACATCACAATCCCTGAGGCCCTATTTACAAATTGTTCTTTCCACCATTTACAAATATAGCCAGGTTTGTTATCCCCCTTCCGTCCCCATTTACAAATGCGGCACTATTTGTCGATCCCTCCTCAATTACAAATTTGTTACAATTGTTACAATCCCCTTCCGTCCCCATTTACAAATGCGGCACTGTTTGTCGATCCCTCCTCAATTACAAATTTGTTCTTCCTTCTGTCTCTTTACAAATGCGGCACCATTTATCAATCCCTCCCCAGTTACAATTTACAAATACCTCAATTACAAATTTGTTCTTCCTTCTGTCCCATTTACAAATGCGGCACCATTTTTCAATACCTCCCCAATTACAAATTTGCTCTTGCTTCCGTCCCATTTACAAATGTGGCACTGTTTGTCAATCCCTCCTCAATTACAATTTACAAATTTGTTCTTCCTAATATCGGACCGGCTATATTTGTAAATGAGATGAAAGGAAGAACAAATTTGTAAGCGGTCGTTCATTTACAAATGCAGCTTTTTTGTCTTTTGCCTCGTCTACAAATGCCGCACATTTTTGTACTATACTTTTTCAAGAAAACAAATTTGTTACTGGTCACTAAACATCGATTCTACTGTCCGGGCAAGATATTCAAGTTTTTTTCTTCTTCGGCTTGGTTTTATTCTCCTCATTGCTCTTTCTCTTCGTGCCTCCGAGTCTGTCGACGTCAGTCATATGTCCAAAGCAGGAGGTGATGTCTCTAACTGCAGCCTCCCAATGTATATCAGGATCGGTAAGTGGTGCCCACCATTTCAAAGCAATTAGTACGGTGACAAGGCCTGATGCGCCTCCTTTTTTTAGTGCATTGAGGTTATCAATGCTCTTCGCCAGTGACAAAGAACCCGGAAGGGTACCATCCGTGGAAACCTGGCGCCATTTTGGCTGGATGTCGTTCCACCAGGTGTGCCAGCTAGATCCGAAGGCATTTCTGTCAGAAATGTTGGGCACAGCGTTGTATTTGCGGGACTGAAGCCACTTAGAGAGCAGTTCGGGGCGATTTTTCACAGGCAGGCGATGCTAGATCCTCGTGAGTGTTATGATCTAAAAATTCCTCGTACTTACCGAAGTTGAGTTTCGAAGCCCAATTTTTTTCTCAAACTCGGCCCATGCATCAATACAATCCAACCAGTCCTTACTCCCCAGACCATCCTTCAAATACCCCATTGCAAGAACCATCCACTCCGGCATGTTATCGTCTTCACTGTTCGTGATTTCAGTCAACGGCACCACTTCTTTTCTTGCTGTTGGCTTCCTAACGCGGGTACCAAGGTCCTCGAGCGGTTCGACTGATGCTCCTATGTTCGACACCGGTCCCGTTTGGAATTTACCAGTGGCATCAGCAGGACGCCCTGCCGGCTGTGGTGCAGGTGGCGCAATAGATGGATGCTTTTCTCCAGCGATCGATGATGGCGGCATCGGCAGGGGATGGTCTGTGGGACGAGGCATGTTCATTTCGTGTGGTGCAGGTGGCGCAATAGACAGATGCTTTTCTCCAGCGATCGATGATGGCGGCATTGGCAGGGGATGGTCTGTGGGACGAGGCATGTTCATTTCGTTATCCAATGACGTCCCACTGAAGTCCCAACTCATTGCGCTGTCTGCATCAAACTCCAGGTTTCCCCCCGGGTTCTGCGCCACAAGCCATGCCACCTGTGTTTGTCCCATCAACATATTAAACCCCTGTACACCACTTGATCCCATGTGCCCCCCAAATTCGTTGTTGAAACCTTGCAATCCAAAATCATAACCGGATCCTCCTGGCCCAGGGGCAAAGTTGTATCCACTCATTCCGTTCCAGCTCTGATTGGTCGGTTTGTAGTTGTATCCGCTCACTCCATTCCAGCTCTGATCGGTTGGTTTGTAATATGGCGGATTGGACCGAGGAACACCGACTGTGACAAAATCATTCCTTTGCAGAGGTGTTTCAATTTGTGGTGGGATTGGTTGATCCAGGAGTGTTGACGAAGCCATCGCAGATGCTGATGCGGCAGACAGCTCCTTGATCGAATTAGGAATACCAACATGAGCGACTTCAAGCCCTCGCAATGGTGTTTTCGGGAGAAGTTGCGCCGTGGGTGGATGAGCTACAGGGGTGGGACTTGGAGTCGGCGGTCTAGTGCTGCTGCCAACAGTTGAAGTTGTAACAACATTGGCATCGCTTGCCATACTCTGCGATTGACGTGGCGGTTCTGCAGCATTTTCGGTCGAATCCGCATCTGTAAGTGTCTTGTTCTCAGCGACTGTATTGGTAACATTGTTCTGAGTAGGCATTGGGGAACGCGCTTCGGTTCCTGTAAACGTATCGTCATTCTTAGCCTTCCCAATCCGGAATCTTTCTCGAGCGTCCTTGGCTATGAAAGTAAGTAAAAATTAGGCCTCAACAAACACTTCAACAACTCTAACACTTACGGAACGCAGTCTGCATAAAGCTCGAGAATGGCATGAGGACGCTCTTGTTGAAATCGGGATAAGCCCTGGCAAAGCTCCTGCCATACGCATCTTCGCCTGTGCAGATCGAGTAGGTCCGGATTTCCGCATCCTGCGAAGGATCTGGCCCGCCAGCGAGTACTGTGAACCACCACCCTGTACGTTCATTCATTGCTTCACAAAAATCCTGAATAACCTCAGGCAAAGTGCTCTGACCCCTTTTCATATTCAGCATTGCAGACAACACATTGCACAACATTCCACATACAGGAGTAATTGCTCGGCCATCAAGGATGAACCAGTAGCAAGATGCTTTTCGATGTTTTTTGCCTCATCTTTTGCACGACGTTCTTCGTCCTGGAGTTTCCTGATCTCTTCCTTTACGTCCAGCGACTCGCCCTCAAAGATGCGTGTAAGATGTTTGTTGACAATAGCAAGTCGCTGCCCTTCATCAAGGTTTCGCCCAGCAATTTCTCGATCTACGTGCTCCTTCACGCGCATCTCGTAGTATTTCTTGGAGTAAAGATGAGATAGGGACGAGACGCGTGAAGACGAAGAGGCGGCCGCAATCTTCACTGTGTTCACCTTTCCAGCCCGTCGTCCCTTATGTAAACCGTGGTTATTAAACCAATAGTAAATGTTCTGAAAACCGATCAGAAGAGGCACCGTGGATACTATCAGTTGCGCTTACATTTTTCCTTTTCTCGACCCACTCGTCCTCCGTCTCTGGTTTGACATCTGCTGACGTTGTTGACGACCTCTTATTCTTTTTCTTTTTCTTCGAGGTACCCTCAGGCTCAGGTACAATTTCGGAAGCTCGGTCTGGCCATAGCGCAAAAAACTCCTGGTAAACAGCTGGCCAAAATGCGGTCAACCTCTTTTCGCGTTGAGCACTAGCAAACTCAAGGCGCTTGTTGTTCAAAAAGTCCAATTGCGCTGGAATTGCCCAAGAGTATGCCGGCATCTACAAAGATGGTAAGTAATTGTGCAATGAATCTGCGATGAGCTTACGCTTAACGACTCTGGGGGTATGGAATATGCAGAAGCGGGAAGCACAGCTGTAAAGCCGAACTTCAAGTTTCAAGAACTTTTTTCTTTGATACTTGTAGATGCCGCCAGAGCTCGATTAGTGGAGCTCTCATCCGGCGGATGTTTCATGAGGTTTCGAACACTTCGCTTCCTTTCCAAGTGTTCATGTGCGGATAACAATTTAGCATGGAAACTGTCTTCCGTCGGTAAATGTCACTGTCAAACTCAAGGCGCTTATTGTTCACACCGAATCCTCAATGAGCTTACACTGAAGGTATCGGAAGTAATTCAACACTTTGCTTCCTTTCCACATGTGCGTGTGGATAGAAATCTAGCATAGAAATTGTCTTCGGTCGGTAAGTGTCACTGTCAGGTTCCAGACCGTCTTCCTCTGATTTAAAAATGTGAATGGTTGCCCAGGATCCTCATCCCCATCTCTCTCCCACTCAATTTGCACTCATCATGACAAACACCAACTCTGCCATCTCTCTCGCGCAACTCGTGTCCGCCTTGCAGTCCCTTGGCGTTGATGTCACGTCACTTCCTCGTACGGCTTAATTGCCCTTTTCTGTTCTTTGTCACTAACTACCTTACAGATGAGGAGGGTGAGCCTCGCGCTACTACACCTCAGAGTCAGCCAACTTCTTCGGCAACTCCTGTTGTCTCAGCGCGCATTTGTAAGTATGTAACAGATCCACCCATGCCTCCTCACTCACAGTGTATCTAGCGTCTCCTTGGGTTGCAACCTGTGCGGTTTCTCCGGCCCCCCCAGCTCCCCATGGGGCCCAGCCAGAGCAGCATGAGGGAGCTCTTGAAGCCAAAATGGCGACTCAAGGTAGTCCCTCTTCAGCAGCTCCTGCGACCTCCCCAGCTTTGTCTGCGACGTCTCCAGCAACCAGTGCCGTCCCAAGCAATGTCCCTTCGGGTTTCATGTGCCAATACTGCCAGCAGTACAACACTCTCCGGTCAGCTGGTGACACCTGGTACACTGTGACAGCAGGTCGAAACGTCGGAGTCTTTCGAGGATGGTAAATTATTTGGAAATTTAATTTGATGGTACGCTAATCCGAGCTGCAGGCACAGGGTCCAGCCACTCGTCAGTGGTGTCCCCCACGCCTCTTACCGCAAATACTCGTCGGAAACAGCTGCCGCAGCTGCTTTTGAGGACGCGAGAGCCGAAGGACTGGTCGTTGTCATCAACTAGGCCACTCTCTGTAGACCACCCTCCGAACACTGCTCTCATTTTTGCGGCTTGCCTTTTGGACTCATATCTCTGTGACGTGTCATCACCATTCTTGATATCTCAATAGTCACATCTGTTCCATAATCACCGTTGTCGATACTTCTTGCCTTTTCCAGTGTTCGGCATTTGTACCTGTCTTGTGTTTTGATATTCTACCTCCTCCGCCTCTGTATATATCTTAAATATGGACTACTGACCCTTTGCAATATAATGTGTTGACAAGATGCATACATTGTGACCATCTTCCCTACTGGAAAGGCAACCGACTTTCCTTAAACATTATTTCCAGATCGGCTGTGTCAACCATTGCTAAGCATAGGACCTCCTCCAACCATCTAACGACTTCACAAACGAGACGAGTTACTCCCCTAACCTCATCATATTCCGGTCCCATTCCAGCAATCGTTAAGACCTCATTTTCGTACCGGTATACTGACATCTGCAGCTTGGTAACTGCGACAATTTGCTCGTGCACGATATGTATGTCGTATTTTTCAAGGAAATCTTCCACGACATGAAGAACATATTCCTTTGCGTTGCCACCCGTGATTTTTTGCAGCCGAGCAGCAATACGATTGGTGCGTTCCAACCAAACAGTTATAGGTCGGCTTGGAGGAGTGGTGGAGTGCATGTCAGTTGCCTTATCAGCTGAATTGTGCTGGGGTTTGTTTTGGGCAGTCGCTGCCAACCTGACCGAGTAGCAGGCTTAGTAGATAGTATACAGAAGTACTAGTAGGGTCAAACACCTTACTTTTTTTGAGCTTTAGCATATTTCTTACGGCGTCTCTGATTGATTGTGGCCTTTCGTCTAAAACAATAGAGATTGTTGACATGAAGATACTACTAGTAGAAACGCTTGAAAACATCATAACGAATCACGTACTTTTCATAGGACCGCTTACTCTTGGCACGATTGGCCGCATCTTTCTGTTCCAAGGTGTGATAGAGGCGTCGTCTGACCATTGCGAAGGTGAAGAGGAAGTGCGATACGAACATTCATATAAGCATAGTGCCTTGTGAGCGGTTCGTCTGACCTTTTCATCCACTGTATTCTCTGCCAATTTCTTGGTACCATTCGAAAGCCCTTTTTTTTCTGTGTTCAAATATGTCATTATCATATTATTTTCATGGTCAATGCATTAGTTCTATGTTTCTTTTTGAAAATTCAAATCTCGCTTGCTCTGCCCTGTTTCCAAATCGGGAAATAACAACAAGATCATTACTGCGATCAACAAAAGCGTTTGGCACTTGTAGTAAATGGTATTTGTAGATCAGAGCATATAAGCTGGTAAGTCATTTTTTGAGCTCGCCTGATATCACCCTGCTGATACGATGCCTCGCCAATCACTCTCTGTTAGACCCAAACGCTTGCTATTGTCGGGTGAGGAGCGCGTCCAAAACGAGTTCATCAAGGCCCTCGGTCCGTATTTCGCACGTGCTAAGTTTGAAAATCGTGAACAAGATTTTTTGGCACACACTTTCAACGTCTGGTTCGCGCGTTGGCCTCTCAAACTTCGTGATTTCGAGGATGCTGACTTTATGCAGCGTCGTCGTCAATCCATCGAGAAGGTGCGCGTATTCCTTTGTACTCTTATTCTGAGCTTAGCCCTTCTTTCTTTCTATTCCTAGGATCTTAGCCATCGTTTGTGGTGGGCGTGTTTCACCTCAGTGGAGCCTCAGTACACGTGGCAACGATATTTGGCCATCTGCGAGGCCAGATACGGAGTTGCCGCCAGAGTAAGTGTCATTACACTGTCGTACTCCTCTCCACCTGACCAATCCTGTTAGATTTCTTCAGATTCCCGTGATTCCTTGAGCCAACGTGATGAACCTCAAGGACCCAGGCCTCAACCTCGAAGAGCCGCAAGGTAGAAGGCAGGACTCCGTAGTTCAGAAGCCATGATCACCCCCAACCCTTCCTAGGCGCAAGGAAGATGGAAGGAGTCCCGATTTGAGTCTCAATAGGGTTTTGTCATGTACACCTTCGTCGAATAGGTCCCCTAATAATAAGCTGCTGTGGTCAAGACTTCGACCAGCTTTTCCTCCTCTCTACCTGCTAAGTAACTATGTCCGGCAATAGGTCCCTGCTTGTAAATATGCCTGGCAGAAAACGTCACCAGATTGTTGAATATTCACCGCTGACACTCTCATCTCCTAGCGTGCCAGTCCCGACAGGAGAAATAATAACTCATCACACCCACTTTGAGCGTCGACGCCGACCTGTAAAGTCAACGGTAACTGTGAATCTTCCGGATACGGTTGCAGACTCAGATAGTCTGACATCATCGGCGGACAAACCCACGTCTTATGCTGATTTTATCGATGGAATGGAGCAAGGGGAATTGGAGGGCCAAGAACTAGAGATTCACGGACTCGCTGTCCATTGTGACGCAGGGGCGTCAACCCCAGAGGCGGTAGCCCGCAAACGCCGCCGGACACAAGGAGTAGGCACCCTATTCTGTTCCGCAAGACCAAAACTAAATTCATTGTAGGATCATCCTCTGCTTACTTGGATTGAACATGTTGACGGTTATCTGGCTGAGTTTCTACGCCTGGAGGGTCGCGGAGATGCTTGCAACCAGGTCAAATGTGCTGCTGAAGGCTGCAGAAGCACGGCTGCTCCAGGCATGGCATTCATTGGGCATCGGTGTGAGGATTGCCAAGATCATTCGCTATATTGCCGAGATTGCACCGTCAAGATTCATCGGCATTTGCCCTTTCATCGGATACACGTAGGTACAATGCTCACACTTCTTTGTTTATACTCATGATTTACAGAAATGGAACAGTTTATACTTCGAGAAAGTGACGCTAAAGAGCTTGGGTCTTCGACATCAACTCGGTCATCTCGATGGTGTTTGCAGGCTGCCTCAGCCTGCCTTCAATGATGACTTTGTTGTTATAGACATAGACGGAATACACGAAGTGGCAATCGACTACTGTGGCTGTCAACAGTCACTTGCAAAGGTGGTTCAACTTCTCCGAGCCAGACTGTTTCCTTCGACTGTTTTTGACCCTAAGACGGCAGCAACGTTCCGTGTCTTGGAAACATTTCAAATGCTTTCATTTACGTCGAAGGTCTCAGCGTTTGAGTTCTACCAAGCGTTAGCTAGAAGAACTGATAACACCGGCACTTCCGCGCCACCGGTAAGAATGTCTCCACTTTCACGTCTCAATATGGTAATATGCACTTTCATTTCCGCAGGACCGTTATCATGGGTTTCTGCGGATGATTCGTGAATGGAGACACATCCGCTTGCTCAAGAGATCAGGTCGTGGCCATGACCCTTCTGGAAGCAAAGGAACGAAGGAAGGGGAGTGCGCCGTCCTATGCCCTGCGTGTCCTATTCCAGGAATTAATCTTCCCCTGAATTGGAAGGATTCGACGGAGCAGTATGTTGCTATGTAATGTTGTGTGTGCTTTTCTCACTCATGCTGAACAGGTGGCTCTATGCACTATTCGTCGGGATTGATGCAAACTTCCGATTGAAGCGAATGAATGTGTCAAGTGACGAGCGAGACCCGGGACTTAATCATGGTTATGCTTATATCGTTGAGCAACAAAAATTTGAGAAATATCTAGGCCAATACGGTGAGAAGATTGCCGATGACAAGAGCTCGTGTAATAATCACGACGCCATCAAATCCGCAAGCATGCGGGGAGGAAAAGGGACTGCCGCAAGTGGCATAGGAACGGTTGAGTGCAGTCGTCACGATATGAAACGGCCGACGGCAGTTGGAGATTTACAGAAAGGAGAACGGTCAGTGTGTTACTTTGGCTACTAATTCGGCTTCCTGATCCTCCAGAAATGTAGCTACGTTAATATGGACTATTTCTTGTTGTCCACCCTACGACACCATGACTACAGGCACTTGGTCATCTCGTATGATATTGTTTGTCAGTGGGCACGACACTTGCTTGCTCGGTGTGACATCTATCCAGAAAACCGAATCTCGTCATTGCCTGCACCGGAAATTCTGTTTCTTGTCCCGAAATTCCATTTACCCGCCCACATTGCAGCATGTCAGATAAACTATTCCTTTAATCTTACTCCTGGTGTCGGAAGAACAGACGGCGAGGCTCCGGAACGGGGATGGTCAGCTGCAAACGCAATGGCCACAAGTACAAGAGAGATGGGTCCGGGTTCTCGTCGGGACACCCTGGATGACCACTTTGGTGATTACAATTGGCGCAAAATCTCATCATTTGGTAAGGCAAGAATTATCGGATGGCGGAATTGAGAAGACTGACAAACGGTTTCAGCTGAGACCTTCTTGCGGAAAGCGGAAGAAGCCATTAAGGCCCGACAAGAACATGTTGAAGCCTTTGTAGAGTTTAATGCCGCTCTCCCAAAAGACTCCACGAGCGCTTGGACAAAATTATGCCAAGAATGGGAGAAGGACAGAACGAATGAGAATCCCTTCTACGTTGTACAAACCAGTGAGCCTTTTTTAGATCACACACTGAGATTTGAGGGCCTTAGCTTCTATTCACAGCTACTTCGGATTCTGAAGTACGTCTTCGCTTGGCCCAGAACGATGCACAAGCAATAAACTTGGGATCACGTCGAGTGGTTCACAACGACGTCGCTCCAGGGTTATTCATTTACCTTGGACTTGAACTTGACGAGCTACAGTGCGTGTTGATAGTCACGAACATTTTTTCTCTTTTGATTGAAATTTGAGGTCTTTAGGCGCCGACTCGCCTTGGATGCAGCTGAATTGGGTCCTCACGCAACGAGTCTTCAGCAAGCGAAAATTCTCGAGCGGTCAAATGCGCTCAGGCGCCGCATCGATGCATGGATCGAGATTCAGCACCTTTACATGCCCCAGTTGGCTTCGATCCGCGCGGCTGCTGACCAAGAAGGTGGTGGAAAACCATCGGCCGTTCATGACATCGAACTATACCTGCCATCACGGATTCACTCTGTTGTCCATTGTGACATTCTCTTTCTGCAGTATGAATGGGAGCTTCGGTATGCACAGGCTCATAGCACTCTCAACGATCTCCGCAGTCTTCTTCTGATGGAATCTATGATGTTCAAGTCGAAGAAGCGACACTCACGGGGTCAGCGGCAACAAACTCGGAGCATCAATTTACTGAAACGTGTTCGAACAAGAATTGAGGCTACTGCCGCCAAATATCGCCAAATCCGGATTTCTCTACAAAGTTTAGCTGGATCGTTACACCATTTCAAGTGGAGTGATGTTTTGAGGGTACTGGAAGATGACGATATGGCAACACTGACATCTCTGGATAATGACACAGGGGAAGGCCGGAAGAAATTGAGGTGGATATGGACTGTAGAAGGAACAGGTGCAGATGCTGACCAAAGTACCCAATCAGGTTTGTTGTTTCCGAAGCCATGCGCGAATATTGATGCGAATATTGATATCATCTCCCTATTAGCCCTTCGGGTTGAATGGTGTAAGGCTCGTGCCCGGGCCCATCGCTGGCAAGAGGAGTGCCTTCTTCTCCATGAGGAAATGAGGCGCATTTTGGCCACCTTTGCTTGGCAATCTGAGAATTGGAAGACGATTGCCCGACGGCTCGAAGTGACAGAGTTGACATCGTCTCAGTCATTTCCTGCTCTGGTCCATGCTGACATCATGACACAATCTGTCAAGCAAGAAGGCCAGATTGCGTATGCGTATCGACAAGCGGCTATCCGTGATGCCATGGTGAAGCACTGCAATTTGCGATGGGAGAAGTTCCGGAACGAGTTACTCGTGATGGAAGGGTTTAATGCGAAGGTCATGGTTGAGTGCCATTGATATATGTACTCGGAAAATGTAGCACTAAGTGGGGTAATAATACTGCTGGGGTAATAATACTGCTTCTAGTGTTTGAATCAACAGACGGTGCCACATTTGTCGGTGGCTGTATTTGTGAATGAGGGGATCGACAAATGATGCTGCATTTGTAAATGGGAGGAAAGGCAGAACGACAAACCTGATTGTATTTGTAAATGAAGAGGTTCAATAAACAGTGGCCGGATGAACAAATTTGTAATTGGGATTAATAACAAATGGTACCCCATTTGTAAATGGGAAGGGAAGGGGGAACGACAAACCTGGCTGTATTTGTAAATGATAAACAGGGCCGCATTTGTAAATGAGAAAGGAACAACAAACCATGCGGGATTTGTAAATGGAAAAAAAGCCGCATTTGTAAATGGGAAGGGAAGGGGGAACGACAAACCTGGTTGTATTTGTAAATGAAGAGGATCAATAGTAAATGATGCCGGATGAACAAATTTGTAAATAAATGGTACCGCATTTGTAAATGAGAAGAGAAGGGGGAACGACAAACCTGGCTGTATTTGTGAATGAAAAAAATTGCCGCATTTGTAAATGGGACAGAAGGGGAACAACAAACCTGGCTATATATGTAAATGGGATGGAAGAATGAATTTGTAATTGGGGAGGGATTGAAAAACGGTGCCGGATTTGTAAATAGGGCAGAAGGAAGAACAAATTTGGAATTGAGAGATTGAAAAACGGTGCCGGATTTGTAAATGGGACGGAAGGAGGAACAACAAACCTGGCTATATCTGTAAATGGGACAGAAATGACAAATCCAGCTGCATTTGTAAATGGGTGGAAGAGGGGCAAGAACAAACCATGCCGCATTTGTAAATAAGCAAGGAGAGACAGGATTGACAAACCATACCTTATTTGTGATTCAAGACACGAGAGAATGACAATTACCACTGAATTTGTAGACAGGATATCATGTAACAATGTACAAAGGGAGAAATAATTGTACATGGGTATCTAATGCTAGAGGTAGTGATGAACAATTGTAGATGCCTTTGAAGTTAGTGTGTTTTATTGATCAGGCCTTCTGGGCAGTTACAAGGGATTTATTAATCAAAACGACGTATTGGCCTCGAATGATTCAAGGAGGCTTGTGCCCAGGACGCAATCGTGGCAAATCTATGTATGGCCTTTCGGGCTCGGATTGAAGTTCTGGGACCAAATTTAACCCAGTTGTCTATGATTTTGTCAATTTTGCAAGCCTGAATGTTTAAATGCTCACCGTCTTTGAGGAACTTGCACGAGGAAGGTCCTCAATATCAAAGTTGACCTCATCCCGGATTTTCTGACGTTGATCAGCAAGCTCCTCTGGTGCTAAACCATCACGATGTGGAATTTTAGCCCCTTCTCTCTTGAGAAAGATCGTATTCGCTCCCAAACGGAGTGGGTTGCAAGATTTTTGATGAACTCGGATGCCAACTCCTCTTGAAAAACTTTTATGGCAACCAGGGCACTTAACCAAGTTCATGAGAACTATAATCACCAGCCACAAAATGCCCTGCATTGACTGAGAAGTGAGTACAATACAGAATGCGAACTTGAACTATGGTGTCAGCTACCGTGTTACTATTTTTAGAAGTCCGTCAGGCAGCCCTCTCCTTCAACCCATTCTTTCCTTCGCATCATCATGTCGTCTGAGGCTGGTGATATAAATGATAGCATACACCAAGATATTGTCGATTTCCTTGAGTCACAGGCAAAGTACGTGTTCTGTACTGAATCCTGATCAATCTCTCCCATTTTAAGCCGTATCTCCTAGGGGTGATGGACCGCTTGAACCGTATCTAGCCAAGGCGAGGTGGATTGGTCCCTCTATCAATCCTTTTGCAGATATAACAGAGGCATTTTATGTGGGTGTACCTGAAGCCCTGGACGATGGAGAGAATGTTGTTCCACAGTATGGCTTACTATATTTCTGATTTTTTGAAGTCTGATCTTCTCACCGAACATTAGGAAATCGGATTCTGATCCGGTTGTTGAGGAGGAGTTGTTGTATGTTTATAATGCGATTACGAAGCTCACTCCTGGATTTCCAATGGTCCTTGACGCTTGCAAACGGAAACCGCAAGTGATACTAGCATGGATTGCCAAAGTAAGTGCTTATATGTGTTCCAACTTCTTACTACTGTATTACAGCTGACCATGTGCATAGATTATCGAGGCGGCAACTGCAGCCCGCTCTGACGACACGGCACGGTTAAAGTCACTTATTATCTTTTATATACATGAAGACCCGACACAAGACTCAAGATTCCGGCACAAGATAGAGGACTATCTACCTCTTCTTCCAACCTGCTCGAAGAATTTCCGTGGTTTTCAGCATGCCAACACTGCGAGTCTTCTCTGTCCCCTGCAACTGAAGGAAGAATTTGAGGCAGATCCTATGTAGGTTTGGAAATACTTACTGTTTAAACTTTAAAGAACCGTGCTTACCTTATATATTGTAAGTACGTTCATGGATCGTGTCGAAGATAAGAAAATTCGTCTTACCGACGAAGATTTTCCGGTATTTCTTTACAAGAGCGGCACAGTTTATGATGAAGACAATGAAGATGTCGGTCTCTTTCAGGGCTATGTTTTGGTCCGAGTACGTCGCTTTTTCCAAGGCTCAGTTCTTATTTTGTGATGTATCAGGCTTATCGGTCAATCTTCACTGGACCATCGTCTGCGATGGATGCAAGTACTAAAGGCGCAAACAAGACGAAGGCGAAAATTTTCAAACTTACAGAGGTGACCGGACGGACCATCGCATATGCGAGTGTTCAGGTATGAGTCTACGACTGGGATATATCAGTTATCTAATATTGCAGTATAGGTGTATATCGCCCTTTCGTCCATGACCCAATGGAACTCGTCCAATGATCTTTTCAACCTCCATGAATTCTACAACACAATTGTGGCAACGTTCAAAAAGGATCCCAATGATCCATGGGTGGTCGAAACCCTTGAGTGGTGGAATGAGTACGTTGTGATTAGCTTCTGATACAAGCAGGATATAAATTACCAATATTTGATAGGCAGGTTCCCGGCCTTCGATCGGTTTCGTCTAGGAAGAAGAAAAAGAAAGTCACTGCGAAGGATTTTGAGCGAACCCGACCAAGTTTGATAGAGCGGATTGCAGCTCAACGCGCCCGTAGAAACGAAAACACTCGTAGTAGTGCCCCTCCTCCAGTCAACCGACCTCAATCTTCCCCTGCCCTACAACCTCGTCCAATGGCTACAGGGCGACACTATCATAGTTCTCCTCCTAGACCCCCAGCACCTTTTGACAGGAGCCCAGATCATCGACACGCCAACTACATTCAACATCATCGTCTAGGGAACGGCTCTGTTCAACTCGGCATAGGACAACTTGCTCCCCGCCCGCTGATGGAGGAGAATGAGAATGAGAATGACGAGGATCCATTCTTGTCAGCTGCCAGTGCCAGTGTTCGTCGTCCACGCCGCCGACTGCTGCCTTTCCTCGATGATGACGAGACACCTGCTGCGCATCAAGCTGAAACCCAATCACAGGTGCCGCAACAACCCACTTTAGGGCCACGACGGGTCACCCTTACACTCAAGGCCCTGAACGCACCACAGAAATCGGCTCAACAGGCTCAGAAACGTGTAAGATTGACGTCTCTTCAGAACCGGGGTGAGACCATTCAAGCTAATTCCGATGATGGTGGACCATCGAAAACAAAGCGGCAACGACCAATGGATACATTCAAGCCAGCTCCAATTCCAAAGAAGTTGGCGACAACTAAGGCCCTGAGGGCTTCGACTCGGAATAAGTAAATTTTTGTTGCAATTTTGTTGAGTCTCTTTCTTTTGGACTTTAACTGCTTGTGGCACAAAGCTGCCTACGACTCGGATCGATGTAGTACTACTGCCTGTAATTGTGTATTCGAAATGCTATTGTTTTTGTCATTTTTGTTGGTTATACATGGATGAATAACCATTAACTGGATATCTATGCTCGGTACACTTAAATACATGGCCCAGTATCAGTCTGGTTTTATCTATATATCGGGCGCCCAGAATACTTTCAAGAAGATGGGCTTGTCAATATACGGTAGTAGCCCAATATATGTGGATAAATGGGCCTTGCCAATATACGGTAATGGCCCAATGTAGTTTATTGTATGACCATATATGTGGGTGAATGGGCCTCGCGAATACATGGAAATGGCCCCTTGTAATGTATTATACAGTAAGTAAAACCCTGTCACCCAAGACAAGTCTGTCCATCCATCGTACTGAAAAGGCCGGTGTCACAAATTAACGGACTTGTCACCATCACCCGACTTTTCCTCTCATCTATTCCAATACCCACTCATATACCCGTCTATCCTTTTTGCAGATGTTGAGATCAAATGGGATACGGAGCGGAAGCGCAGGCGGGTGTATTTCTCGCAGGCCGAAGAGGGGTCAGAAAAGTCAAATTTCAGGCTTTACAACCAGTCGGAGATCGACTTTGGGTCATAATGGACCATCCTCAATCGCGACTAATAAAGATAAGTCAATATTATACTCTATTACCCAGTGCAAAATTGCATCGTAACACTTAACAGTAGAAACCTACTAATTACATTAGACACGGTACTTTCATTCATCTTTCTCAGACCACGCGCATAGCCAATGTGGGTACTGGGCGCCCTTACCCTTTACATAACCATACCTACTCACAGAATTCGGAATACGAACGGCCATAGGAAATCCATCTTGAGTTCTGCGCAGATTTTGTAGATTGGGGACTTGGAATCCCACTGCACCGGTGGACAGTCGATACCCTTAGTTGCAACAGGCGAGGCGTGAGGACAATCTAAAATTGCATGCGATGACGAGGAGAGTTTTGAGTATTGGGATAAAAATTGGTAGTTTTTTGAGTGGCTCGTGAAAACTAAATGAAACGAATGCTTTTGAACAAAGGATCATACAGCAAAAAGACTTAGTGGACAATGAACTAACGGATGGCAACTACCTATTTCTGACCTCCGTCACTATCCTCCGGGCCTCATCCCTCGCCTTCTCGACTTCAACTAGCCGCTCTCTAAGGGCATTTATCACAGCATCTTTCTCCTGATATGGATGTCCGATCTCCCCCACAGGAATTGAGGCGCGTGGTTGATTCTGAAAGCCTACCGATCGAGAGACTGGTAATCGATGCTCAGAGCTTTTATTTGGCACTGGAGGGGGAGGTAATGCTGAAAGGAATTCGTTATTCAGGATCAAAGACGAACGACTACGATCTGAACGAGGATGAAGCGGTAATGTACCAGACGGGCCGAACGAATGTTTGACGGTATGTCGTTTCGGTTCGGGTATTGAAGGGATTTTGGATGTAGAAGATATCCGAGGCGTCGAAATATTCTGAGGATTGTGGCCCTGTTTCGGTGTTACAGATAACGCGGATGTCGAAGTAGAAGACAGGGGTGAAGCATGGCCCACGCTCGCGCTCTCGTCGAAATCCAATATGGTGATGGGCATGGAAACATTGAGTAGTCGTTCGTGAACTATCAGAAATAAGTCAGTAACCTGTCTAATGTTCAGTATAAGGACACAAACGCGAGGGTAAGGAATGTGTGCTTTCTCCATCCCCGTCTTCAATCGATTGATCAACGGCCCTATTAGGAGTTCGAACTCCCTCGCCTTGATGCCGTGGTACTCGGGAGGGGTGTGGCAGTTCGTCAGAACGACCCTAATTCTATTCTTTTCCCGGTTGGGCGCACAACCCGACAACTCATATAGATAGGCACTCCGAACGGCGTAGACACCGCGGTACATCATCCCACCGAACATCTCCTGCCATCGTCATCGATCGCCGTGCCAAATGTAAACCCCGCTATAAGTCACCCCACCGAACATCTACCTCTATTTACCTCCGGATTCGCTAGCGAACCTGAGAACTAATAATAATAGGATCACAGGCTCGTCGACGAAAAGACACTGGATTACCAATGAAACGGAGTGTTTGGAGACTTCATACTACACAAATCAATATAACTCTCGTGAACGGCGGAGGCATATACCTCAACAAGGTGTTGAGCGAGAACTCGAAGACTGTAGAGGTGGAAGCTAGTAGGTGGACTTACAGTTGATGTTCCTAGATATTCTCCAAAAGGGTGTCAGTGCCTGCTTGAGAACCTTCTCGCAATCGATCAAGTAAAAGGATGGTCGCTGTGAAACATGGTAAGGACGAGACAAAGGAGGGTACTACTTTGCTCGCCGTGTTCTTTTGCGATGAAAAAAAAGACTCTTATTACTGTAGGTTGTCTAGAAATTAATACCAATGTAAAATAAAGTGACTTCAACAATGTTAATGCGCCGGTATGCCTCGCCTCCACTGTTCCAAACTCTCCCTCTTTGCTTCACTCGTTTTACGATAGCGCTCTTTTGCAGCCCTTGAATTTCCCCAAAAGAAAAGCATCGCATCGTCCTCATCCCAGGCTGCGTTGTGCGTTGCTCCTGTACTTGCGCCAGCTCTCTTGGCCTCCTCAGCAGCCAAAGCTTTCTTGCGCTTCTCTATCGCAACACCTCTTTTGGCGGGAATAAAAGGTGGTCTGAATGATTTCGGGGGAGGCTTTGGTGGGCGAGATTCTGTAGTCTGAGACTGGAGGAGGTGTTCGTTACGACCCCACCGCTTGACAGCTGCCGCCCCATAGTTATAGTGCAAGAGAAGCGCAGATGGTTTTCTGGCTGCGGAATATCGGCCGAAGGTGGCGTCAGTGTTGTTAGGAACCATGATTTGCCCATTGCCACCAGGCTCCAGCCAGTGCGCCGAGTAGCGGCTGCCTTCAGGATACCTAACATCATCGGCAATTGGGAAAATATGATTTGATCTCGGCGGTATGTCATCCATGTCAAGAATACGGTTAGGTGTCTATATATGCGCTCAGACAAATTAGGGAAGTAATATATTTGCACAAACCTTGAGAATGACAAGTTGTCGTGAGTCAAAGGCCGGATGGACGGAGCGTGTAGCAAAAATGCCATTGCGAACTTCCGTGATATCGTCAAGTCCTCTTACATCGTCGTGGTCCTCATGAGGTCGATTCTGTATGATTAGCCGGAACCACTGAAAAAGACGAAAGGAGAGGAGGGCATCAGATGACTATCAATGTAAGAGTGGAGAAGCAACCTCAGAACCCCGCTGGAACGGGATAATATGTAAACCTTCTCCATACTGCGCCTCAAGTCCGGTAAAAACACAACAAACATCTCGCTCTATCAATTGAGTGCGGAATCCCTGGCGAGTTCCCGTTGTCTCAGAAGGTACGGCCGTCCGCGCTTTGATGACCTCGAGGTCCACGACAGCCATGCCTGCAATGGATAAAAACTGCGCGTTCGTGTGGCACAGAAAAATACATACCTGCGTTTGGATCATCAGGTATCAACTTGTATATACCCCCGCCCTCAAGATCTCCGTCCAGGCCAATCGCGTGAAACTCTCTGTCCTCACCAGCGATAGCTAGCCCCAGAGATTCGACATCGGCGTCAAGACCAAGAATACACCAAGCGAGGTATAAAAGATACTTCCGTGGTGTTAAGCATAAGGGATCGATGTTGTCCAGTGGAATGTAGAGATAAAACCAACTATCGCTGTCGTTCTCGACCTCGACCTCGCCCTCGTTCTCGACCTCGCCCTCGTTCTCGCCCTCGCCCTCGTTCTCGCCCTCGCCCTCGCTCGCCCTCGCCCTCGACCTCCTCGTCTCGCTCTCGCTCTCGATCCCCTTCAGCGTCCTCCTCCTCCTCCTCCTCTTGTTGGAAGAGCAGGAGGCAAACATGATCGTCTGCAATACGGGGCATGGTTACAATGATTGCGAGCGACGAACGGTCACGAACCACCCAAGAACCACCTGACATTTCACGTGACATTCCGCGTGCCGAAATTCCGGTCACGCATTGTCACCGACTTCCCTACGTACCACGTTGTACCAGTTTTAACTCCGGTGAATTGTCTTACAGTAATCAGGCATTTCCAACGCGGGAAAATTTGTGAAGATTGGCCGGCAAGCAACGGGGAAAACAGTAATTCTGCCGAGTCTACGGTAATTTTTTATCTCTGGTCTTGCAACCCACATTCTAACTTGGCTTTTACTTTGTCTTCTCACACCAGGTAAGTCAAAACCCAACAAAATCCAATGAATTTGTACTCTATCTAATCGCGTTGATCAGGGAGTTTCGACGTGAGCGAAATCGTGAGGTTTGATCAGGAGTTTGGCAAGCTATGTGTAAGGATGGTCCTTACCTTCCGTTCTTATACACCATATATAGCCCCGGGTAACAGAATAGGTAACTATTCTGTTATCGGACCTTTTGGTGTAACAGCTAATGTGTGGGGCTTTTGGCTTGTTTACATTAACAGAATAGTTACGGCTTGCAGGTCGTGGGTTCAATCCTCGGTATATGAAACTACCTTTACATGCAGAACTCCGGCTGGTGGCAAGTTGCAGGGCTATTCCCTGGGGTCCCGCATATGGTTAAAATCTCCCCCTAATATTGAACTTGTGTAACTACTCGTGGAATTACTATTACCTTCTCATTGCACACATCAATTCTCTAGGGTGGGGGAGAGTGTAAGGATGGTCCTTACCTTCCGTTCTTATACACCATATATAGCCCCGGGTAACAGAATAGGTAACTATTCTGTTATCGGACCTTTTGGTGTAACGGCTATGCGTGGGGCTTTTGGCTATTGTCAGCTCCTCAGAAAAGCTGATCAAGACCTTGTGGAACAGACATCTTGTGGCCATCAGCTAATTTCCCAGATCTCAGTACCAAACGGCATAATCCAATATGATCACCCATTCCCTCCCACTCTCCCCAGCGACCTCAGAAAATGAGAACCCATTCAAGACCTTATGAAAATGAAGGGGACATGGGTTCATGATGCCATGCATGTATGACACTGCGTATCCAGACACACACTACCTACAGTTCTTGTGTGCTAACCGCTACATGAAGACACAAGCTTTGTTGAGCAGTGATGACCTCGAGTGGTCCCAGACACACCCCATCGTCAAGTTCTGGTCAATTCTGCGACAATTACACTGTCCAAGGGCCGGCTGATTTTTGCTGGCCCTGACCCTGACCCTGAGGGCCGGGTCAACCCCTAGGAGTAGGGATGTGAGAAAATAGTCTGCACCGACTCCTAGTCACCCAATGGATATATCTATCTCAATTTCTAACATACGCTTCAGACCTGAGATGCTACTAACATGCTAACACGTTACTAACATGTATTTCTAACCATGTTAGAAATTAGGCAATTTCTCACCGAGATCAGGGCATCCTGGCAGACTTTGTCCACACACCTGTTATTGATGTTAAATCTATGACACCACTGTCCGTCAACACCTTCAACAACCAGTTTGAACACTCGTTTTTGAGTGTTTCAATCTTCTTCTGCTGAACTCCACCACTGCCGCCCCCATCACCCCCCCCACGGAAAATGTGCGCTGCACGTTTTCGGTTTTTCAATCTTTTGCTGACTCTCACCACCATCAGCTATGTACCACTCCACACAGATAGGGCTAAAGGCCTGGGGGAATGTGTGTGCATCACTCATCCCCCAACAAGGTATGTTTTCCTTCAAAGTAACAATTATAGATAAACTAATCGTTTTACTTTACTACCCACAGATGTCTCCTGAGGCGACACAGAGGCAAAAACCTCTCTGTGTCACTTCGAAACGATGTAATGTATTTCGATGCAACGAGGAGGGCATGTTCCTCCATATCTTTATGATGCGGCAAGGAAGGTATGCCTTCCCCATAGCGTCTTTTTATGATGCAGTGAAGAGGCCCCTCCTTGTCTTGTTGTACTTTTTATGATGTGGTGAGGAGGTACATCCCTGTCACATCGTCTCTTTACGATGTGGCAAGGAGTAGTACTGTACTGTGCACCTGTTCCCATTGTATCCTGGTATGACAACCGTAAACCGTCCTCTTTGGCGGTCGCAGCTATACCTCTCTTGCGGCATTCTCTCACAGACAAATCCCCGATCGTGTACAATTCAATTGTGTTATAAGGCATCAAAGTTGTCATTGACTCATAATGTTCCGATGAAGAAAAAGGATGACCTCTGCTAACACATGGTGGACTTGACGTGTCTGGGAAGCAAACATCCAACGAATAAAGAGATAGCCGCACCGAACATGAGGACATAATATACAAGATTTCCGCCCAGATACCCCTCTGATACGGAAAGTGAAAAAAGAGAATTTGCTGCGGCTGGCCCAACGGCACGCATGAAGCTTACTGTTGTCTGTTGCGAAAGAGTCAACAGATGGTCAGTGGTGTCGATAAGACGACAAACCTGGCTAAAACCAACAGTCGCACCAAGAGATGCATGGCTAGGCGATGCGGCTGCGATAAAGATAAAGATAGCACCTACAAAAGAGAGAGGAAAGTCAATAAAACGGCTGATCATCTGAAAAATGAACAAACCAAACGACGAATTCCAAAAAACGTTAAACATAATCTGAAGTCCTATTGCCACCCAGACAGCTAATGTGTACCCCTGCCTCGCAAGAGAACTAATAATAGGAAATAAAGCAAATGCGGGCAAAAAAGACGCCAATCCACCCATGAACACCTTCTTTGTACCCCACCGCTTATTGATTCTTGCAAAGAAACAAATTTGGAATATACCGATAAAGATTCCGACGATAGCCATGATTTTCCCAATCATTCGTGGTGGAAGCTCCAGGCCGCCATGATCAATAGGAGTGGAAAGGAAGATAGGGTAGGTGGTACGGAAAGAGATCTCCAAAAGTGATAAAAGGGCATAATTGGCCGATGGTACCACAACGTCATATGTGAAGAGTGATCCGAGTGACTGGGAATCCTTGACTTCCGTAACTTTATTTAGTTCCATGTCATTCTCCGCTTGACTATCTTTTGAGTTGGTTTTACGCAGTCTGAGGAACTGGCTAATGGGCATGGGTTGAGGATGTGTTTCTCTGAGAAATATCAAAGCCATAATCCAGAGAACTAGAGTAAAGGTTGCTGAAATAGCACAAGGAAGAAAGTACGGGTACTCCTTCAGGAAATTATTGTTACCAAAGAGGGTAGGAAATTCGATGGTTGGTTTTGATAGTACTCCGCCAATGATTGGACCTATCTAAGGAAGATGAGAAATCGTTTGAGTATGCATGCCCAAACGCTCACAGTAAAACCAAGGGACCATGCCAAAGGGAAATAGGCGTATGCCTGAGGAATCGGGTCATAAGTAAGAGAAGGAAGAATGGAACTTTAAACTTACCACCGAGATGTTCGAGGAATCGGTCAACTCCGCAACGATACTAGTTGGAAGTCATTGTATGAAACTCAAAACTTCGCCAATACGCACCCCTTAATAACACCGGTATTTCCATCTGAGAAAAAATTAGAAAGCCCTTATAACAGGCCAAGATCACAAGTCTGCAACTGACTTAATGCACCATTTAAGAATCGACTGAAAGAAATATCAAATAAGATTTTTCTATACTTGTTTAACATCAGCCGTACCTTAAAAGCAGACCTACGAACGTCTTAGACAGTCCAAAGCAATACATGGACAATGTCAGGCCCAATAGACCAGACAGAATGACAGGCTTTCGGCCTATACGGTCTGATACTCTACTCCAGAGTAGAACTGTCAAAGTCTGTGCCAAGTAGAACGAGGAATGCTAAACGAAGGCGATCATATCAACGGCTGTCAGAACGATATGATAGTGGCACCGACCATGATTCCGACGTAATATCCTACTTGGCTTTCGGGTATTTTGATGTCACGAATAAGCTATCGTGGAGACAATTATTATTCGTTGCGCAGCTCTGCTCATGGGCATTGGAAGAAAACGAACTACATACCTGAGGTGCGAATGGGGTGATAACACTTGAAGTCAAAGGTTCTGCCAAATGAAGAGCGATCACGATAGAGAACTGAAACCATGGCAAAGGAGTTGGTCGTTCTACTTGGATCAACAAAGGGGTTTCTTCGTCGTTGAGACTCGGGTTGATTTCCATGGCTGTGGTTCAACAAATAGAGGTTAAGAAGATGAAGGGGTCATTAATCATTTCTGAGCCCTTTAAGAGTCTACACCGTCAATGCTGAAATTAGTCCAGTTGGCTTGGTATCTGGAAAACGGAAATCATGAATTGGCACGTCGAAATCTTAAAATAGAAGTTTAATGATATAACTCAGATATCAATAAAAAGTCCTACTGGATTCCGAACGCAATCAAATGTTATCCCAGCAGCCTGGAGCTATGATACCGATATATCGGTCGATGGTTGCCGTACATGTGCCAAAACTAGTGTTGCCGCCGAGTTGAGCGAGTCGAGTCGAGTTGATAAACTCGATCAAACTCGATCAGCCGAGTTTTGACGAGTTACAACTCGCT
>QDKV01005144.1_pt1 | contig 29969 bp, 27 predicted proteins | sample 1861101 | NCBI WGS metagenome assembly QDKV01 (sample SAMN04275158, study PRJNA302643) | Fungus metagenome, whole genome shotgun sequencing project. | isolation source: fruitbody | host: Mallocybe terrigena | place: Sweden | collected 2013 | reverse complement strand
AACTTGCACCAGCGAAATAGCCAATCCTGGATGGTCCTGCAAATTTGCCCTGCGAATTAGGTCCGGAACCTAATTCACGCTAGCGAGTGAAATTTGGCCACAAATTGAAAAGGCACTATCTTCTGCCCCTAGTAATTACAAATTTACAATGGATAATGCAAACATTGCTTTTCTTTAGTTACGCAATAATCTTCCCTAGGACCCCACTCTCTTGGATCCACCTGATATGTGAGCTAGCTCTAAGAATGTCCAAGGCCTTGTCATCAAATCTCCCTAAAAAGATGATGAGCAGAACTCAAATGGCGGAACATGGCAACACACCCGAAATAGCATCAATTAACTCATCCGTACCATACACAATTTCGTATTCGCATCCCTCGAGCTGAGGGAGGATCTCGGACATTGTGACTCCCTTCTTCACCTTGATGTAATGCTTATTGTCCTTCATGCTGGCAGGCCCATTGTACTTTCCGATTTCAAGAAGTGGTTTGTTGGCTTGAGCGTTGGCCAAAGCCGCTGGGTTATTTAACGAAAAGCGACGCGATAAACTCGGGATTTGTTTTGTATAGAATTGTCGGATGGGCAATTGACGCAGGCGAGTTGACAACATTTGAAAATGTTTAATGGCGGTGAGACACCACTCGCCTGGAGTCCATTTTGAATCACCACGGTCTCATATTATAATCAATTTTGATCCCGATCCGGACAAATTTCCGGGAAAAGGGAGAGGGTTAATTCAAAAAAGCTAGCCCTTTAATAATCACGTGAATTAACCAAAATAGGAGATTTCCTCCCGTGAGAATAAGAAAATGACCATCCAAAATGTCCAAAATCCTCCACTGGCCCAAACACCCGCGATGAGTTGACGATGCTGAGAGCAAGGTAGTGATAATAAAAATCCAATAGTCAGCCTATGAGTGCTACTTGCCATATTATTTTAATTTATTATTAGAAGCAACCCAAGCTGCCACCGAATCTGAAAAAAAAGAGCAAACACCAACTGTCAAGGCAAACATCTTATATCATTCTTAGTATTGAATAAATGGGACATCTCAACTCTTTGGCAATGACTTAACTAATAGTAATACAAGATTTCACTTCCATATGAGTCATAAGACATATTAACATGGGCCAAAATCCATTGAAATGTGCACTCACATGTACATGCTAATTTGCTCAAATTCGCATCTAATTTTCGACTCCCTTGGGGACCCTGCAAATTTGCAGGGCTAATTAGCAGGTGTGAATTTGGACGGCCTAATCCACGCAACACTAAGCACACCTGGCGGGACTCGAACCGCAACCTCAATAGCTAGGTCGCGTGACTTGTTGATCAGTCTCTTATGTAAAATTTGTTACTCCAATAGTTCGAGTAAGTTAGAACTCTGCCGTAAAAGAATTTAAGGTCTCCCTCATCTATTGGAATTATTCCTCGAGTAGAGGGGTCGACTCGGAAATCAAGGTAATGTGGTGTTGAAATACTATTACAACCGAACAACTGTCAGTGGGTATTGCTCTTCTCAGTCCTATTAGACCAGACGCAGATGTTGAAAATTGCCGGATGGATCATCTCCGACTTCGCTGTCGATGGTTGGAGGCAGGCTCTTGCGGAGCTCAATCAGAGCCGTTCACCAATGTCAACTAGGTCAAAGGTTGTGGCAATTATCGAGGAGCGCAAAAGCAAAGGTTTGAAACCACTCCCATTCTCGGAGGAGCAAGTCATATTTGTTCCCTGGCCCAAGGTGGGAACTCCCTCGTTTCTATCCTTTGCTCGACACTGACCCTCAGACCTCTGAAGATGACGAAAGCAGAGCGTGGCAATGTCGAGTGCATTCTGGTCCGACGTATTGATTTCAACGCAAAGAACGAGTCTTGGGACAATTTCACTCCGATTTCGCAGAAATTTCCTAGCGACCAGGAGCTATTCAAGACATTGGAATATGATGGGTTGGAGCTTGGTGAATGGGTCACGATTCCTGATCCATTTGAGAATGATTGGCCTTTCGAAAAGCGGTATCCGGGTGCTCGTTATCCCCCCGAGCTTGATCTCTATGACGGCAGTTTGATAGCCCCTCCCATCTCCATATCTTCATGAGGAAAGTTTCAGTATTCCATGTTTTTCCGTCGCATATTTGCTTTGGTTGTATATCACTTCATCGTCTCCGAGTCATGTTGAATTTTTCTTGTTTTCGGAACACTAGCAACATAGAATTAGATGATGGTTGGAGATCGGTTCTGGATAATATTTTGCACCTTTGTATTCCTTGTCGGCCTTTGGAGATCGTTTGTACAAATTGGTTTTGTGGGATCGAACGTGAGTACATTGTCATACATCCATCGAAGCGTCAGGACTCGGAGGTGGCGGGGATGCCGTTTCTCCATCCCTGTTACCTCTCAAGGCTGTTTTAATATTCTAACCTAATACTCTAACATTCCGGACATGGGCCATTGTGTGAAAGAAACCTTTTGCAATGTCTTATATCGCATTAATGGACGAGGTGAACATCATGATGCAGACTGAAAATTCAAATCTCAGGGCGCAGTTGCGGCTGCAAAACGGTAGAGGGAAAGGTAACCTTTTGCTACTAGTATATAACTGATCGATTGTCGTTACTAGTATATATGGTCTGTCTAGGGAGACTAACCTTTTGCTCCATTTATATGATCCACTTTGCTTGATTTCACCCTGCAATTGTACAATATATCATTTTTACTAGCACACCACAAAAATTTATATTTAAACCCCCGCCGGGACTCGAACCCGGAACCTCCAGATTAGAAGTCTGACGTCATAACCATTAGACAACAGGGGCCACTACAATTGTTCACAGGGTGAAAATTAGAAGATGCCATGTTCAACGAGCCAAGAAATTTTGGCGTTTATGGTGCACCTGTGTTTTACCTCGATGACCTCGAATCCATCTCCGGGGGGGCCGCTGTCCTCGTCGCCAGTGTCGATCCGGGGTATATCACCTGTGCGCAGGCGAAGTATCTCCCCGGGCGACCTTAATGAAATAACTTCACGAGCAGCTCGACATTCTCCAACTGTAAGCCGATCCTTTGACCCCAATGACCCCCAGGCAAGGGAACGCCAGCGGACCATGGACGTCGACATGGCCTTACAACTTTCTCTAGCGAGAAGAGAGCCCTTCCTTCCGTCTCCAGTGACTGCATTTCCCTCAGGGGTGCTGGCATCTTCCCCGTTCGACTCTGTCTCAAATATTGCTCCAGACCTCCCATTTTCTATGCGCCCGGATAACGATATTATTGAAGAACATGATGATTTGCACCACACGGACGGTAGATTCGAAAGTCAGGGTGTCGGGGACGAGTTGCCCCATGGGCCGTCTCTTGCAGACCTCCATCAACACAGAGCCGATCCATCTGTCCTCTCTGGAGATATAGGTCATGAAGAACCGTCATCTTTGAATTTTGGTTTGCCTAGCTATCAAGCAAATGTGTCTCAGTCCAATTTCAGTTTCGCCATTATGGAAGAGTTCGCAACCGCTGAGAAGGCCAAGCTTGGTCTCAGTTCATCCCTTAGTCCAAAATTTGTTCTAAGTTCTTCTACCCGGGGCCGCCCAAAACCTCAAGCAGAACCATTCGCGCAAAGTGATCCTTCTTGTTCTACTTCTGCTCCAGCTGCCGAAGTCGCGCAATCCGAGGGCCAACCCGACGCAGCCTCCCAAGAGCAGAGTTCCCCTCGAACCATGCGTCACCGCAAGCTCAGTCAGAGCAACGCTTTCCCTCGTACACATCGCAAGGGTATTGGAGGGAAGATGGCACTCTTCGAGAACGGGGCTCTCGACGCATCTTCCAGTTTTTCTGCACGTCTCGGCATGGCTCTTGGTGGACACGGACGCGTCTCTGATCCAAACGTTGCAGCAGCTCCACCCACAGGCGGTATTCTTAACACAGGACACGACAGACCTTACCGTTTCTCATTCTATTCGAATTCTTTTGCTGCCACAATCCATGCGAGAAGTTTGAGCGAGCTTCCAGCGGAAGGGCAGACTTTCGAGCAGCTTTTTTCAGGAATACAGCTCCCCGCTCAGGATGGTGACAATAGAGCTGATACACCTTTACCAGCACCAATTGCCGTTCCAGCGAAAGATAGGCCTTCTTCCTCCATATCTTTCCCCTATCAGAACTCGACAAAACATAATTCAAACGTCAACCCAATCCATGGCAATCATAATCCAGGTTCTAATAGGCACCCCGGTGGTCCCCCCGAGAAATCAGGTCTAGGTGGACCAAATACTATGAACGAAGACGTTAATACCTGGTGGTTGGACGTTTTGTCCCCGACCGATGAAGAAATGAAGATGTTGAGCAAGGTATATTTTTCAATTCGCTAGACGAGCATCGTCCTGTGACACTTTTTCCCTACAGGTTTTCAGCATCCATCCACTCACAACTGAAGATATCCTCATGGAGGAAACTCGTGAAAAAATCGAACTCTTCCGAAATTATTATCTCGTTTGCTTCCGATCCTTTGACCAAGACCCGTACAGCCCCACTCATCTCGAACCTCTCAACATGTATATCATTGTCTTCCGCGAGGGTATCCTTTCCTTCCACTTTAGTCCCACGCCCCATCCTCAGAACGTTCGCCGTCGGATCAAGCAGCTGAGAGACTACATCTCTGTTACCTCCGACTGGATTTCCTACGCCCTTATTGACGATATCACGGACGCGTTTGGTCCACTCATCCAAGGGATTGAGTATGAGGTCGACAGTATTGATGAACTTGTGTTGATTTTGAAGGACGCTGAACAGAGTGATATGTTGAGGAGGATTGGGACGTGCAGGAAGAAGGTCATGGGTTTGCTGAGGTTAATGGGTAATAAGGCCGATGTCGTCAAAGGGCTAGCAAAGAGGTGCAACGAGAATTGGAGAGTTGCACCTACGTCCGATATCGTGAGTTAAGATCTCCACTACACTTTTCGAGACTTTCTGACACCAAGTTTGTGATCAAAGGGTCTCTACCTTTCTGATATCCAGGTATGATATTCGCCACGAAAGTCCTCGTTCAGACTTGAACAATTTTTTTTCGTTTGTAGGACCATCTTATCACTATGACTCAAAATTTGAATCACTACGAGAAGATTTTATCCCGCTCTCACTCGAACTACCTCGCACAAATATCCATCGAAATGACAGACGCCAACAACCAGATTAATGACGTGCTCTCTAAGTTGACTGCGTTGGGTACTGTCTTGATTCCTATGAATCTGGTGACTGGTCAGTGTCAAATAATTTCTTTCTGCCTTCGTTTCGTTTAACAGTATGCGCTATTGTTAGGACTCTGGGGTATGAATGTCCACGTTCCGGGTCAAGAAGTTCCAGGGTATGCTTGGTTCGTCTCCATTATCGCCTGTCTGGTCGCTTTTGCTCTCGTAGGAGGTTACTCGACATATAGGTTTATGGTCCGCAAATGAGAGACGCTTTTGGTGGCATTCTAGCTTAGTATTAAGGACAATTTTGTGCATTACTATTAGGTCAATTGGGCATACCTTTACACGTCGTCGAAAAATAAATATGAGCCACGGACTGTCATTGAAACGGACGTTTCTCAGCTCTCATGTTTCTAGGGTCTCTGCTTTGTCTCACTCAGCGGCGTTTCTTCACTGTCTCACTCAGCATCTCTGCCCGCATTTATCCACATCATCAGTCTCACTCACTCTGCCCGAATTTTCTCGATGCACACCACCCTCCCCGATCTTCCCTATGCAACCAAAGGTCTCCGTATAAACTCCTTGATTACAAAGAGTTCTGCTCTCACCACTCCTCGCTCGCACCCCAGGACCGACCTTAAGACATTTCGCAAATGGGACTCCTTCAAACACGACATTGATGCTGCTATCTGTTCTGCAATGCAGAAGCAGCAATTGCCTTTGGGAATGCCCCTCACTGTCGGAAATGTTTTCAATGCAGGCACCAAGGTCCGAAATGAAGAAGATCTCCGTAGTCATGTTCATTGTGAGTTAAATCCAGCAGTGGAGGATGTCTTGGCACGACTTGGCGTCATTGGAGACCTTGAGTCACCTGGTGGTGGCAATAAGGCTCTTATAGGTGATCCCGACATGTCATATATTTCAACTGGTCGAGAACGGCATCCAAAACTAGTGGTATGTATGGCGTTATAAAGTACCTCCTAAATGTAGGCTGACATCTATGTAGGGGGAATATACGACTGCATGGGTTGCAGATCTACAAGATTTGCCCACATCGTTCCACACAGAAAAGTGGATGCGTTCGCGGAACCAAAAGCAATCCGTAGAAGCATTAGAACAGTTATACGGTTATATCACTTTCAATAACAACCGATATGGCGTTTTGTCTAACTGGACACAGACTTGGGTTGTACGACGTGTAGAAACCGATGACAGGAAGACACTTGAATATGCAGGGCCTTTTAGCCCTGCCGGCACACCATCTCTTCTGAAGGTTTTCGTTGGAATGATATTGCTTGCGGAGAAGGACTGGTTCTATCCTTCACCCTCCCTTGAGGACGACCCTCCTCCTCCGTGCCAATTTTTCAGTGTTACCAAATCACCTGGCAGAGAGCAGAAGAAAGCTATCGAAAATGCTGGAGATTATAATGCCGAACCTCTCCTGAATGGATCCTACAGATTATTGCCGCTCGATTTTCATCTCTGCTATTTTATACTCAGTTCAGCTCGGCATTCGGATGCTGGTTGTGTAGTCCTTGCAGCGCTTCGTCGAGAGGTGTTGAAGAAGTCAGCCTTGATGGTCATGTGCAAGTGCGTGGATGCCTTGCAGAATCCCACATCCTCCGCCATGCTTCAAACTGAAGCACGTATGTACGGCACCCTCCGCCGTCTCCAGGGTGTTGTAATTCCAAAAGTTTATGGATACTATGAAGTTTGGGGAATTTTGCACCTCCTTGCTCTTGAACCTGTCGGAGAAGCCATCACAGGCCAAATAACTCAATCCCTGCGAAAAAAAATGAAGGTGGCTCTTAGTTGTCTTCATTCAGCAGGATATGTTCACGGAGATATTTCATCGAGTAACTTCTGTGAAAGAGGTGAAAAGGTCTATATTGTTGATTTAGAGACTTGTCGACAAAGCAACGATTTGTCTGAGATGAAACATGAGATGGAATTAATCGACTCTCTATAGACAGTCTAAGGGTAGCCAAATGTGCTATAGTAGATAAGACATCGCAGTCTGCCTTATCTACTATCACCAGCTATGTACCTGAACCCAACCTGTATTCAATAGCAAGGTCAACGTTGGATTTTTCATTTAAACTACTTCTGTTCAACCGGCATAAGCATAAAGGCAATCTTCCCATGGGACATACACTGTATACGGACGTAACGGACATAACGAATAGCAAAAATTAAAGAGTCAAGTAAGCAAAGAACGAAGTTTCAGTGTGGAGGGCCCCGAGGTTCTCCCATTAGGGATTTCACAGGTGGCAGTAGTGGGGAACCACTCGAACCATTTCTCATCAGAGGAGGCAACTGAGTGACTCGTGGTGATGCGTGAACAGCCTGGTTAGTCGGCGACACGATCATGGCCAGCGACGGTGATAAGGTCTGTACAGGACGAGGTGGTGTAGATAATGGTGTTGGGTTGAGACTTGGACCAGCATGCCGCTTCAAAGGATAGGAGCTGCTTAACCGACTGTCTTCTTCCAGGCTTTGTTGTCGATGGTGGTGGTGCGTTTCCTCGGAATGCTTTCTCTTTCTGGAGGTAGACTGCACTGTGTTATTCGTTCTTGGGCCCTCTCCATTTGGAGCCCGGCGTTGAGTGGAAGGAGGCATGGTGGGAGTAGACATAGGCGCCCACCGCGACCAAGGTGGTGGTGGAGGTGCAGAGGAGGAGGACGCGTGGAACGTACTCATTCCAGGTGGAGGTGGAGCATGTGGAACATGTTGCAGTGTTGGCAATGTTTGATTGTGATGGACGTAAGGGGGAGGCTGAATGGAATATGACGGGCCAGAACGATGGCTTAGGGAAGGTGTGGTATTCTTCGATGATACTATGTCTGAGCCAGCCTGAAACTGTACAAGTTCAACGAAGAGCGTTGGGGCCTGAGGTGGGGGCATTTGCTTAAAAATGATGGCTTTGCTATAGGTCTCGAGCATTTGCTTGGTATCAACGTACACATCCAGCGGACGTTTTTCGCCAGTAAGAATTTCTGTTAACGGATGATAAGAATGAAAAGTCGAATAAAATTAACCACAAAGGGACCTACCCGCTGCAATTACCCTGACATCAGAGTAAGGATACGTCTTGCCTTTTCTCAAACAACAGATAGGGCATGTAAAGTGAGTCGCGGGATGGGACGCAGATTGGCTATCTGGAAGGAAGACACAATTTTTATGGTACAGCTTCCTGCACAATTCGCATTCGACCTTGTGAATGATGTCAAGGACGGTCATCCTTCCTCTGCAGATGCATCTTGTACCGTCCGTCCAGTCATTATCGACATCTTGACCGAAGACAAATCTTGGCTTCCTTCGTTTCTTGTTACGCGGAGGGGGTGGCCGACTAGCAAGGACTCGATGTAATCCCGCCAAGTCCAGTCCAAATGAAACGTCCGGGTTGGGAGACACTGCAAACTGGATCTTGAACAGTTTACGCATGTAATGGCGCACTTGTGGAAGGTACTCCGGGCGTTGGTGATCGGGGTGCGATGTATACGACAGGAACTGCCCGATGATTGCTGATAAGCGATCGACGCGATGTACAATTATTTCTAATTTTTTATAGTCATCGGAGTAATTCCTAGAGATATCGGGTGCATTTGCAAGAATGGTTGGCAAAAAGCAGAAGTGGAAATTGCGCTGTTTTGGTATTGATCCATCCCAATGGGAATGGTCGCAGAAAGGACACGAGCCACCATTCTGGGCGCATTCGCCATGAAACCTTGCAAGGCAATGGTCGCACTGGACAGCGTCTGAAGGCAAGCCATTAGGAGGGGGCCTTACAGAAGTGTTACAGATGCACGTAAAGAACTCGTCGTTTGGCGGTAAATCGTCTTCAGGTCGAGTATTTTCCAAGACATCATCCAATACTTCTTGGCTGTGCGTTTCGTTGTGTTCCACACAGTACCAAGGAATCGTCTTAAGCCACGCTTCGTGCTTTGCAACCTGCTTCTCCAGTTGCTCAAAATTAGGAAGCGCGAACATGTTCAGATGTGCCTTGGCGTACTCCCTCCACTTTGATATAGCCGAGAACACGTCCTCCTCGTTACTAAAGTAGCGATTGCGCAATACAGTTTCGCACCGCGACTCCAGGTCAGCAGCTATATCGGCACTTCTCTTGAGCAGTTGAACGGAATATATGCTGAAATCCTTGGATGCTCGACTCGCGAGCCGCATGACATCTGATATTCTCGCCTTTGTGCCGCTTGCCTCGCAAGCCAGCCACGTCTTTGCTTGCTTCTCGAAGTCAAGCGCCTTAGCCCGGGCAGTCATGATGCGATTGAGTACGCCGGGATCGATGGGAATATTTGGATCCATGTCAGCGAACTCATTCAATTCTTCGATCGTTTTGATGGGTTGGTCCAAAATGTTCCGTGCCCTTGTCTCCCAGTCATCTCCTTGACTTCGTCTGGCGTACAGCATTTGGACATACTTATTGCCATCTGGTAGATTGCATAGACGTGCACGTGTCAGAAGCCGCCGAACTTCTTCCAGAGTCACCGTGGCGTCGCTATCGTCCAGTTTTTCCTCCAGATCGTTTAAGAGTTTCTCTCGGTCGACAATCTTTTCCACTTCCACTAGTTCATCGAGAAGGACGTTAAGGGAAGAACCTTCAAGAAGTAGACGCCCGCAAGCATTCAGGAAGTCACTCCTCTCTTCATCCGAAGGCGTTGTGTTGAGCAAATCAGAAGCCTTCCGCCTCACCTCCTCAGCTTGCTGAGTCAGAGCACGAAGAACGCCAATTTCTGGACAGTCAAACCCAAGTGTTTCGACCTCTCGGAGGAGGGCGTACAAGTCATCCAGACCGCGGTCGGGTCTGTCTCCCGGATCCTCAGAACTGATGTCATTCGCGCGGCCCTTGGATCGTCGAGAACGCTTTCGACTTTGTTTACGGATAATAAATGAATTCGCAGAGTCAACCCATTCGTTGGCTTTCGTAACGCATTTACGCAGACTAACCATCTCTGGAAGAGGATAACCGATACGGTCTCCCTCCGCGAGCAAAGCACGAAGATGCCGGAGGCCAGGACGCGCACTTTCTGATAGCTGCTTCTGGAGCTTTTGCTGCCATGCAGATGGTGCCGCAGCACGTTCTGCAAATTTTCCAAGGATTTCGGTGAGCTCCTCATCAGAGAATCGTTTCCGAAGGACGAGATTGTGCGTAGCACGATTTTCACAGAGAAGATCGTGATGGTCGACACAGACGACCTTTGTCGAACATTGGCAAGAAATTTGCGAAAGGTAGCAAAACGTCTTGCAAATGGTGCACTGATACTGATCTTCTGGACGATCCTGTTCTTCCAGAGTCTCACCCAGTCCAAGCGTGCGTGCCCTCTGACGGTCAGACAACTCTCTGTCCGTCATTTCCCGCAAGCTGTCGATCGCCCTGAAAAATATTAGTATGCCCCCATCTAATTCAAGGTGAAATCCCAACGTACCACATTGCAGTCTTAATTGTCGCCGACTGTTGAGTTATCGTGATCAACATTTCGTCATGAGAAAATACAGGAAGTTTTCTGTGTTCCCTGTATCTCTGAACGCATTCACGACCAAATGGAAGCCAATTAGGCAAAGCAAAATTGACCGCCTCGTTGAAATTTAACTATGAACGAGTTAGAAAGCCAGAACGCTGTGAGAAATTTGCCTCGTACGCCATGATTGAAGCCGGCGTGATAAGCCTTCGGGTACGTAACGACAAATTCTCCCGCTCGTTGATTGCACGCATATACGCTAACGCCGGCCTCCGTCAATCTCTCAGGGTTCATGAGGGTAACAAGCTGAAAGAGAAGGTCTGGCTGCGCTTCAAACAGGTCGGGTGCTTCGCTGCGGATAGCAGCTTCAAACTTTTCCGAGTCTATTCCAGGTATACCATACCACGTCTTTGTTTCTCCCCAATGCACTGGAAAGCAGAGTCAGAAAATGTTGCTAATCTTATAGACCACGTACTGTAATTTATACTGTAGGTATAGTGGTCCTAAATATCCTGAGTTCAAATAGCCTTCAAGATAGAGGCGTAGACGCATACCTCATTATGCCAGCAGAACGTCGAAAAGGCCATACCAACATATGTCCAGGGAACCGTCATTCCAGATATATCTGACTTTATGAAACGCAGCAATGAGTCAGACAGGATAGGGATGTTGTTCAGATTCCAAGGATCTTTTGAGTAAGGTTCCAAAGGATGGGTTTCCAAGGTTGGCATAGCACTGAAAATTAAAGAGGAATTAGCGAGTTTTCAGCAAATGCCCTTCGTACTAACCTTCCGTGAGTCGTGGAATGCACATCAGCGCCATATTCAATTTCCACAGTCTCATTCGGTGATTGCACAAGACGCCAGAACTCTTTCTCTACATCGTATTCTGACACAAAGACACTTCCAATGCGATTCTTCGTGATGTCACCTTCTCTTGGTGGAATATGCACCCCCGGTGGAGGGTGTGATTCAAACCATAGTCGGCGGAATTCACTGTCGCGAGCTTGAAAACTTGATAAACTGTGCTCTTCACCTTCATCAAAGCCGAAGTCACCACCACTAACTGCAAGACACGTATAACAGAACCACTGCTCCTTCGGGATTGCATCAAGAGGCGGGTCTAGGCAGAACATATGGAATCCTACAAGGTCAAGTGTTCAGATCTGGAACAAAGATACGCATAAAATTGGAGCTACCACAATCACAACCATCGCATAGCAACATTTCTTCTTCACGATTCTTCCTATGGCATATTTCACAATTTTGCTGTTCCCAGCCTGTTGACGAAGTAACGCTTCCAGGTTGATTGGGTGTTCGTACCTCAGGTAGCCCCATCTTCATATCACCCTTCTGCTTGTCATAGAAGATGGGCGCTGGAAGTGGCGTCGGAACGGCAAGTGGTAATGGTTTCTTGGGTGCTAATTAAATGTGTAGTTAATATACATGATATGGAATTGCAATTGCCAGACATACGTTGCTCCAGGAACGTCATTCTTGAACTCCGGCGCAATCGTGAGCTGGGAGGTTTTCCGTTTCGATCTTTCAATTCCGAATCATCAGGAGGTTCTGAAAGAGGGCTAGATCTTGCTGTCAATGGGCTGCCCCGGGGACTAGCATCTTGTGTGGAAGGAGCGGTTGTACTCAACCGTGATGATTTCCCCGCATCCTCTTCTGACTTCTGTACTCCATCACATGTGACGGATTGTGACATTGATGGAGAATTCCGACCTCGTTCGCAGTAATGCTCGAAGGGAAGAATGACACGGGTGTATGAGTTCTTGATCTGCGTAGAAAGTCCTGGGATGCCGCGATGACCTAGGATGCGCCCTAAATCGGACCATTTCTTGCCCTTTGTTACCTACGCAACATTGTCGTCAGCGGTGAGTCGGTCAGCAGCGTGCAGTTTTCAATAATGCCTACAGCTTCGTATCCTCCCAACTTGTGAACCTCCTTTCGTAATAACCACAAATCTAATGGTTTATGGTTTATGGTTGGTATCACAACACGCGAATTTCCTTGCTGCTTGTGGTACTGATAGAGCTGTTCCAGAAAATTCAATTTAGCACGTGAAGACGCCTCGATGTTGTTTAGACGCTGCAAACGGGTCTTGAAGCGAAAGGTCTGAAGAGAAATGTCAAACTTGTGCAAAAATAAATGACATGTAAAATCAGACCTCTGTATCAGTGACAAATGGCATTTTCCAATCCACAGGAGGAATAATTTTACAGATTCCATAGTTCACAGCCTCAGAATAAATGGATTTGATATATGCCATTGGATCTTTAAATTCTTCCATTGTGGGATAAAATTCTGGACAGTCTGTTAATCCAAAAGGCCGAGTTGGTCGAGTTGCATCAGGGGGAAGGCGTGGTGTTGAAGTTTTAACAGTTGATAAATCGAGGCGGGGTGTTACAGAAATTGGCGGCAAGGTCCGAAATTTCGCAGACAAGTCCTCGCAAACATCCATATCGTCTAGACTGGGTGAGGGTGACCTTGCCTGATTATTCAATGCAACAAGTGCATCCGTCTTGGATTTCCGTGGCGCCCGCTTTGACTCTGCAGGAGTCGCTTGAGCGATCTCCGCTGCCAAGGAGTTACTCCGAGATTCTCTGTCTAATGGCATTGCACCCTGGACCGGGATATCGAGACATGACACAAATAAGTTTCCAGGTCTGCTCGAATGGTTGGTCGGCAAAGTGCCTGATCCAAGATAGGATGGGCCGTCAGAAGAAAATCTGGGTGACTTTCCACGACGAGAGGGTGTTCCACGAGGAACAGTAGCTGGGCTAGTTCCATGCATTTTCGCGAGGCGAAGACCGAATTTTTAGGAGGCTTTGCCCTCTCCTTGCGAACTTTCTGGCGGTAAAGGTGATGGAGACTAAGTGTCGGAGTTCTAAAACTCTGGTTATATTAGGCGAATCCCATTCTCCGTGGGTAAATTACTTGATAAGGAAACCTTGTGGCAATCTTCATAGCAATCAAAAGCATGTACCGCGATTCATGCCGTTGGATGTAGCTATAAACAAGTCGTTGTGAATATAATCGTCGCTATCTGTACTCTGTATAAAGTGTACGATCTTGTCATTCTTACTGGATGCCGACAACACCATCTTTCAGGCCGAATAGCAGCACAATGGGATCAATGTGAAGTCAGAACAGCGGGAAGTGTCAATAAACATCATAAATTTGTTGTCTTCAATAGGTGAAAAGCCCACGAATTGTATAGTCCTATTTTTTTATATCCCTGGTGACTCACTGTGTAGTTTTTCGTGTTCCCGGTCCGCTACATGCACTTGAATCAAAGCATCGTACTGACCACCTTCAGCATAACTCAATCGTTTATAGTTAAAGTTGACGTAGATGCAACACTGTGATGTTACGAAGTTCGCAACATTCACTTGGGTTCATGAATTTTTGCAAACCTGGTTATCATAGTGATGACTAATAAGCTGCGGAAGCAATTAGCAACGTGATGTGTGGTCCAAGTTGTGTTCGCAGCCATCAGTTCGTTTACACCACCATTCACGATCAGAAAATATATGTACTCGGTATATAATCAACCGTCTGCTATATGAGGTATTTCAACCTTATTATTTGCTTAACGTTTACAAGCAGATCTTGGTAGCTCTATGCTGCTTGTTCAAGGTGTGAGAAGTCTAACTTCCTATCAAATTGCGCAATTCGCCGAGGCGATGCATATATTCTGAAGGCCGTTAACAACTGATTCAGTATCCAGGCTGTGGTCCATTGTTATACGAGTCGTTACGTTTGATGACAGAAGGAAGTGCTCTGTTTCACTGCATTTGGGGATCTGTGATCGACCGTTAGACAACGAAACAATGAAGACAAAAAAATACGGTGGAGATCAATCTCTCATTTCGACGATCTGCTTCTGATCTTATTATAGGCATCATCAGCTCATCACCAGGAACTATCGTGTTAAGGAGGGTCCACACCTGTAGGCGTTTACCGCATGTATTTCACAGATGAGCTACAGGCATTCAACACTACATCCGGTACTCTGTAAATATCTACGGGAGTTCGAGAATTATCTAAGTTGGCTCAATCGGAGCCGATGATGCGTCCGACTCGGAGATTCTAAAATAACTCACATCCGATACACTTTCAGAAATTCTACGATGTAGTTCACTGCCCATTTATATAGAATCAAGGTTCAAAATAATTCCACCGGAAAAGATTGAGGAAACAAATATATCGAATCTTACAAGACTCGCTACAAACCGCAAATCGGGACGCTACTTCAACCAAAATAAAGCGCTACGTCCATCGCCTTAAGATTGCAAGGACCTTCAAGTTCAGCAAACGAACCTAAGATTCGTGTCCTGTAAATTGAAATTTTCACTAAATTTTACGCTAGATGGAGATAGAGGGCACTTGCGATTGGGTGAGAACTCGATAGCTTTTTTTGAAGACATCATCAACAAACAATCTAAAGCGCTATGATCAAGAGAAGGGTTACCTGAGGCTTCTGGCTGTATTTCAATTTTAGAATTTCCCGGATGTTTACAAGCAGTTCTTGGTAGCTCGACTGTGAATTGTTCCTCAAAGCTTGCACAAAAGCCTAGAGAGAACACGTCAACTGCAGATAACTAAACTTGAAAAAAAAAACGTGCAAAGCTCATAGCACCTGTTGCCTGTCCTGCTTCCTCAGTGTCGGCACTAGTTTGATTGTCTTTGCAACCACTAAAGGAAATCTGGAGCTCTTGTAAGCAACAACCTAATCAAATACTCAGAAATCGAGACTTACCACGTCGGCAGGACTTGTTCTTGTAGCCTTCGAAAACTTCTCCGCCTTTTTCGACTTTCCTGCAACAGTCTTAACCAACCCCATGGCTGATCTGAGGACTCCCTTCTTTTCACCCTTAGCATACGAGTTCACAGCCTTGAAGAGACCTTTACCAGCTTCGGCAACAAGATTTGGTTCCTTCAGCTTGCCTTCCGTCGAATACTGGATAAAATGAGAGCAGAGTCCAGGTTTTAAAAATATAACCTTACGACGTAGGGAAGATCTAAGATAGAGAGGTATTCAGGATAGGAAAATGAATCGATTGTGCAAAGACATACCAAGCGCAGATCCGGAATGGCAGGACTAAAAAGGAGTGGAAGTTTGTGTTCTGTATTCGGAACAACAACAAACGCACATCAAAAATAGCAGTCAAACGACAACCTGGAGGTAATGGCTTGACCATGATGTCGTACATTTCCTGCAAGGGTTTTAGCGTCCATGAGCATTGATTAATTTTTCTGTTGAAACATACGTCATCAGTAATATGACCCTTTTCTGCAAAGTCCAACTTCCACCAAATCAGATTCAGAAGTAAAATAAAAATGTAAAGCTTGACCCGCACTGGATAGATGACTTCATCATAACCGTCTGCTTCGTCACCACCGAGATCCTTCGTTTGCCCACCATGACCGGAGTCTACCATGTAACTGAATTCAAGAGCGCTTGAAGATCACGCAGAAATAGCTCACAGTGGAAGAATAATGAATCATTTGGCCGGGCATCGCTTACAAGCCGTTGCATAGCTTCAATCTATTCCACAAGTTAAACTGCAATAAGAAGTCACTTCCTGATGAAATGAACGCACAATACACTCCCTGTACGGCATTTTTTCAAGGGAAGGCCAGTTCTGTTCTGTGAGCATTACAATGTCCTGTTCCCTATATCCAAAGCGTTCTGTAAAGGAATTAGGCGATACTATGCAGGTCTCCTTTGTTGCGACTTACCGGTCAAAAAGGCTTTGATATTTTCAGCATCGTTGATACAACCCTCTAGTTGACCCTCTTGGTAAATATAATTAATACCAATCTGCAGCACAACAGTCGTTCAATCGGCAATAAATGATAATATATGGGCATACAATAAGAGCTTTCTTTTTGCCAGTACACTGTGAGTACTGGAAGAATGACTGCGTATCTCGGTTGCCTGGTCCTTGATATTGAGGGCCGTAGTTCTGAATTTGGGCGGGGGGCAAGGGAGGTGGTCCATCTGCGAGGTACAACGGTAAATTGAATTTACTAGAATAGCCAAATATTTATAACATACGCGGAAAGGAGGTATTTACACCTCTGAACGAAGTAAGGAAGGTGACAATACACGTGGCACAGCACTTACGGTGCATTATTGTTATTGTTCTGCCAGGGATCAGCGCTCTTAGACTGCTGTTGGTTGTATTGCTGAGCAGGATATCCTTTGTTGGGCCGTTGTTTGTGTTGCTGACGAGGATAACTATTGTTATCCTCCGGTTCGGGGTATTGTTGGCTCGGATGTGGCAGCCCTGTAGGAGGCCCATACCTTGATAAAGTTAATCGAAATAAATGTCAACTTGAATGTAAGGTCGTTTCATACCCTGCTAGTGGTCCTTGTGGAGGACCTTTGCCGTACCTATGTCGGAAGCAGTCAGCAACTTCATCAAAGTCACAACAGATTTGAACTCGCCCTTGAGAAAACGGCCCTCGAGGTGGCGTGTACCCTCTTCTACAAATTTAGAATGTCACTCTAACAACGGTACAGATAGAGATTCTCACCCAGGAGGTCCGTAACTGGGATATGTTTTAGAATGTGCTTATCACGAAGCAGCGCAACTCACCCTGAAGGAGGCCCAGGAGGCGGTCCATATCTTTTGAAGGTCAAAAACTGAAAGAAAAGCAAGCACGTCTCACTTCGACTCACCCAGAAGGCGGAGGACCGGAGGGGGGACCGTAACTAAGGGGGAATCATGGGCGTTTGTCTGTCATAACAGATTATCACAGTACGAACCTGTTATGAGATGAGCCATATCTAGACGACAAATCAAAAAAGCAAGCAGAAAACAGAAGGCCAAATACATACTGGCCGGGAGGTCCATAGGCCTGATATCCAGCTTGTGGGTTGTAATTATTGTTCGGCCCATTGCTAGCGTACGATTGATGAAGTTATATACCAGAAACACTTCGCTTTATTTACCTGTTGGGATATCTGAGAAGCTTCTTATTAGCCCTGACGATCACTGACGATCAAGACAAAACATACGCTGCGGGTGCAGGTGTGCTTGGCTGATTGTTGCTTTTCCGATTCCAAGGCATCTTTAGTTGACGACCTTCCGACATTCAGTAGTATGTGTTTCTCAGAGTAGGAGCTAAAGTGAGGGTTATGATCATGAAACGCCGTTAAGGCATTTTATAAACTATAGATGGTCTACGGGCGGCCCACTCTGCATACATCGAACTCATCCGCAAAGTGCTAGATCTGGAAAAAGAGTGTCATTGTTCACACTGCTTACCATCGGCCGCAACTAGTATGTAATTCTTCGAAAAAATGCCCAGAGAGCAATTTGGGTCCTGAAAGTATATGCCCTATAGTACCAACAGCCAATAAAGTTAAACCAAAACCAGCACAGCTATTCCTATTTTTCTCATTTGGCTCGATGAACCGAACTAGAAAACCTGGCATGTTGCCGCTCAGATACCCAAACTATTATATGGCATCAGCCTCGGTATTGACTGGCCCATTCTGCACGGGCGCCAGCTCCTCTCTGCATCGGAGGAAGTGGCGTATTGAGGCAGGTGAATTTTAGTCCTGTCCCCATTTTTTTTTTACCCTGGATTACAGCCGATTGCATAAAGGTTGGCACTTGGCTGACGCGCGAGGATTTGAAAAACAACAAGTAAATAGAACCCTAGATTAGAGTAATACCATCCTCTTCGCATTTGTGGTAGATTTTGAGTATATAACACCAATAAGACACTCTTGAAAGTCCAAGAAGGCACAAAAGAAACCTCCAGTGCACAAAAATTTGCATCTAATCGGCCCAAAGCCCATTGAGGAGGAGCCTGAGGAGGAAGAGTCAGATTTTGAACTCCCATTGAATCCTTCTGCTCCCTTCGATAACAACAAGAATATTGAACCTCGAGTTGACTTGGATGAAGATCAAGAAGATGTTGATGAGGATGTGAATGAAGAGGCGGAGACTACTGAAGAACTCAAAGAGGAGGTGGTCCAGGTTCCTGTGAAGCGAAAGCACAGTCTGAAAACTGCCAACTCGAAGCCTGAAGAGTACTTTTTTTTTATGCCTTTCTATTGGCCCTCACCTTTCTTTTAGAGAAAATTCAGCAAATCGACTCAGACGACTCGGATGATCATTCCGATGAGAAGGAAATTCCGAAGATATCATACACGACGCAAACCAAAGTCTTGTCTCATAGATAGTACTATACAATGCAAGTCAGCAATGAAAACCGACACAAAATCAAGCAGTGGAATGGGCAAACCCTAATCTAGGGTTCTATTTACTGTTGTTTTACTCAAATTCTTGCGCGTCAGCCGAGTGCCAACCTTTATGCAATCGGCTGTAATATGGGTTCCTTTGCTATTACCACCGCTGTACCAAAGAATGTGTGTGCTTGTTTTCTATGGTGGCTTGCATCTTGGAAGCTGGCAAAACACATTAAAAAGCAGGGACTCGTACATGCCACACTTCGTGATGGCCCTCACAAACAAGTTATTAGCACACAATTTCCCTGCCACCCTCTCTGGTGGGGAGGGCGCTATGGCCCGAATGATGCATTTGACTCCACTGTGAGTAAATGATGCCATCAAAAACAATGGCAAAACAAGCCAACTGACGCAGTGTTCGGACCATAGCGCCCTCCCCGCCGCTCTCCCTGGCGGGGAAATTGTGTACCAATAATCTAAAAGTATTTTTTCATTATTGCTCACAACGAGCGCGCACATTGGATGGCGGGAATAGATGGATTGGCAATGCGCTACTCGGATGAAGAGGAGCGTTAATACTATTATTAATAGTTTGACGAGTTCTAAAAAGGAAGTCACACGTGATTTTTACATAAGCATCCCGGTGAGGAGTCTGTACCCCCTCGACTTTGCGTCGCTTAGTGATCTTTACTGTCTCGATACAGCCTCGGCAAACTCGATTTGAAGACCAATCCGCAGATCATCACCGCAGACGAAGATGGCAGGGCCCCTTGACAGAGACGGGTAGGTGAAGAATTACGAGGAGATTCGATCTTCCATGGGAGAACACCATCCTATGTTCCTCCAAAGTTCCACCCAAAGGATGTGTCTGCGCCCCCTTCTCCCACCCTCCACTCCTCCAACGACGACTTCCACGGAGTTGCGCTTAACGTTCAACGTTCAACGTTCAACGTTCAACGTTCAACGTTCAACGTTCAACGTTCAACGTTCAACGTTCAACGTTCAACACTCATGTTGGGTTTTCTTTCCTGCACTCATCCTTTCTCCCTTCCTTGGTTGCGTCTGGTAAATCTTTGCCAACCGACCCTCCTAAATCCCCTTCCGAAACAGGCGATCTTTTCTCTTCTTCTGGACAGCCTTTCAATGACTCAGTTGCCGCCACCATCACAACCACAATAGCAGCAACATCCAAGTCTCGCTCCCCCAGGCTCCTCTTCTCCCATTGCTCGCATTCCACGCAGCCTGTCGTCCCTAAAAGTTTTCCCCTCTTCCCCTTTAAAACATCAACATACCACTTCCACCTCTATGCCCCCTTTACACGCCCAGGCTCCAGAACAAGCGCCAACTTCTCTAGAATCACCTCTGAGGAAGGCTTTCGGTTCCGGTGCGCTTCCTACGACTAATCCTCCAGGTGGCGTAGGTTCTTCGAAAACAACTAGCAACCGCGCATCCAGGATCCATTATCGCAAGGCAGATCCCTTCTTGCCATCAACTACTCGAACCCAAACAGCGGTGCTAACACTCCCGTCTTTAGTTCTCGTGCACAGTCCCTGAGGGCATCTCTGCTCTGGAGGACGGCTTCCTGCCTCCGCCCACCTTCTCTCACCATCGATGTGTTCCACCTCGGATGACAGCATCGCCGCCAAACTTGCTTCCAAACTTCCTGGAAGAAGCCGCATCAGCCTGAAGCGATCCCACTCGACCTCCCCCTCCTGGTGAGGCTTCATCAACTATGGCATGCTCCTCCTTCTCTTCATTACCATACTCGCTTTGTTCGTGGTGTATCCGACGTTTAGGACTATCACCGATCCTTTCGTGGATAATACTGGGATGGGTTCAGGCGGTGGGAGCAGCAGCAGCACCCGTTCGATTAGTAGCACTAGCACTTCGGCTGTTCTGATCCAAACGACTACTTCCCCCACTTCGAGCAGTACGACCGACATGCCAGCGTCCACGCTGAGGATACCAGTACCCTCCGGTCCCTCCCAACGAGGTAAGGGCTGCTTTGGGATCCGTTGTTAAAGTTGTGGGCGCCGAACTGTGTCAGTGTCGAGAAAGAACCTTGGGCGAAGAGGAGTGAGAATGCCAACTCGTTTGAGCCAGGTGCTTCTCTAAGGAAACGAGAGGTGGTATGTGATCCGCTGTCGAAGCTTTGGGTTTACGGGGCGATTTCTTTGAGAAGGATCACTGGGAAAGAGGAGTGAGGATGAGAACTCGCTCGGGAATGTGTTGGTGATGAATGATTTTCTTCTCCGGTGGCCTATTGCCCCTCTGCAGAAGGGAATTTTGAGTACGTCCTTCTATTCTCACACAAATAGAGAACGAAATTTTTGTGGGTCCTTAAACTCGGAGCACACATGGGAACAATTGCGGCTGGTATTTGGACGGATAAGTACTCTACGCAATTTTCAATTCTAGTAGCCTGTAGTAGGTGTGATAGAAGTCTCTTGATCTTCTGTGTCGTATTTCTCTGACGATGGGTCAGTTATTTTTTGAACCAGTTCCGTGGTTCAATGTTTCGCTCAGAATCTTAGCCATTTATTCATTGGACTGGCCATTAGGGGAGTTGGAGTAGGTGCTCTCAGCCCTAAGTCGTGTAACACATAGTCGGGCTTCTAAATTTACATGCATTCCGTTTCTCTGGAATCTGAACAGTCGGCCATGTCACAACTGCTTACGGATACCAACGGGGTGATCAAGCTCACTACAACCTTCTCACTTGCCAGACTGCAGGCGGTTACTTCTTGGAATGCGGGCTCCATCGACAGAGCTGCTCACTCAGCGGGAGCTAAGTCTGCTGCTACTTAGTTCCACCCGCATAGCCTCTGATCGCACTATCGATCGAGCTGAACCGTGCTTTATCACCAATGATTCGGCCTATACTCACCAACAAGCCCATTGGATCAACGCCATCACCATTAACCCTTTTTCTTAACCATTCTGCAGGAAACTTTCCTTTCCTCTCAGGGTATTGTTGACCATATATTTAGCCTGGATGACGCCTGTAATCTGGCCAACAGTGAGTCTTTTGCCTGGCTTTTCTTGACCTACTAGTTATTTCCGCAGTCGACGCGTCGCTTCACATCGCGATGGATAAATATGCCATGTTCGCTATAACTTGCTCGCATAAATTCTTGAACAAAGGTGACCGTAATCCCCATATATTTTCTTAACCCCTTTCTTTTACTCTCATCACATCACCATCATTCCCTTTTATATCCCTTTGGTGATGTCTTATGATTATTCTTTCTATTTGATTTCCTTTATTTACGACGATACCATTTCGAACCACTCTCAGTTGTTACCCCGAAACCAACTGAGAGTGAGTTCTTAAATATATCTATTCTCTACTATTTCTTATTTACTTATTCCTCATTAATACACATTATTAGAGTTAAAACGTTAAAGTGCGTCACAAATTTTGCTTAAAATAAATAGATCAATCAAAAGTAGTCATATAGTACATCACCTCTGTCAAATATTTAAGCAATTGGCGGACCAGTCAATAAGAAAAAGAGGGAACAAGTTTGTCGAATAACCATCGGATTAACTACTTAATATAGACATTCCATCAAAACCAGTTACCGAAGTCTTGTAAACTTCTATTTAGTATTGGTATTTGGTAATAACATATGTAAAAACACTCTAGAGAGATATACATGAAGGGTGATGCAAACCCTTGTACGGGTGATGTGCGAGGCCTCGTGCGACGGGTGACACCTGTTCAAACTTCTATTTAGTATTGATATTTGGTAATAACATGTGTAAAAACACTCTAGAGAGGTATACATGCAAATCCTTGCATGGGTGATATGCAAGACCTCGTGCGAGGGGTCGTGCGAGGGGTCGTGCGAGGGGTGACGCGAGACCTCACATTGAATCCTCACTGCTACTTTTATCCAAGTTTCCACTACCCTTTCCACTCTCTTCACTGTAACTATCACTCTTTGCCTTTAATGGACGTCTTCTTGTAGGAGGGGCCTGTCTATTCCTCGAACGAACTGATCTTTCCTTCAATCTAGCTTTCTTCTTCTCATAACCCAACACTCTTCGAGCGTATGCTGCTCAGCCCAAGTTCCTGTTCCATTATTCCAATCATAACCTCTTTCTCTGGTTGCTGTGCTCTTGGATTTCTAACGGCCCATTCCACGTTTGGGGGTCCAGCCGGAAGGTTACCATCTCCTTCAAATTATTTTCGGGAGAACTCATTTCAGCGCACTGTTATAAATATCAGCGTCTATGCTGTCATTTGAACGCCGCAGCTCACAATCATACTGTATGTCGTGTCGACAGGTTCGGAGTTACCCTCGGTGCCCGAAATACTCATCTCGTCCAGATCGTCCTGGTTGTCGGGAGTGGCGAGTGGAAACCGTTTCTTCGGGAGGGGACCAGATGGTCCACTCTGCACGTCGCCAATTAGTCTCGGATGCATGGGCCTCAGCTCGTTGTTAACGAATTGCGTATTACGTACACGGGGAGAATTGTGTCTCGGCTCAGTTGTCACGTGTTAGAACAAAAAATAAATGCATAACCACTTGCTGCACATAAAATTTTTTGTTTGGTGTCTATTCTCCCTCCATTGCACGGCCAAGTTTTTAAGGGATATGGCTGTCGAGAAGGAGGTTTCTGAGTAACATATCTACAAAGATTAATTCTAAAGCTTGTGACAGAGCCCAATTTTTGAATCCCTTTATTTAAGGCAAAATAGCACCTATAAAATGTGTCATTTCTCACTCTTAAATCAAATAAATTAAAAATATGGCTCTGTCACATTCTCTAAAATGAAAAATAATGTGTACCACTCACTTACAACTAAGCCTCAGGTGTTGTGGTTGAGGAGCAGTTATCAAGATACTAGAAATACACCCAAAAGTGCTCATTTGTGACCGCGCGTCACGCACGCATCAGAATGTGACGTCGTCACTTCCATAAGATATGGATATCCCATGGTCTTAGAACACAACTATGGCCAGTTTATTGTAGTAGATAGAAACAAATAGGGAATGTATAAATAACTACTAAGTTTTTTTTACAAAGTATAACCTTATTCTCTCAAAACAACAGTTTGCCTGCCAAATTGGGTTATTTCCATCCAAAATCTACACAGAGCTTAAATCAATGATCACATTTTGCTACATGGATTTATAACAAAATGTGTTTCTTATCATATTTTAAACTCTAACAGAGCTATACTGTTATTTATGATTCATCCATACTAAAATGTAGGGCTAAGGCAAAGTTGTTAAGAATCAAAATGATAAGTATAATACATAAAAAGAATGGGGTTAAATGGTGTGGCCATTGTGGAATTGTCTCAAGATTGTGACGGATCACTGAGTGTGACGTGACATAACGCGGCCATGGCATAACTGGGGATTGTACAACACCAACTATCATGGAGATTATGAGGCCACATCTGTTTCCAAACGCGAAAGAGACAATTGTTTCGATACTCACAGAGCGGTGGTGAACAAATGCGATACGACTCCTTCCACGCCTGTACATCAGGCCGTACATTAACGTTAGTGTACGGCCTGAGAAATTTGCTCGTGTTACATCCAGGCCGTACATTAACCGCAGTAGGCGTGGGAATGCTTTAAAAAATTTCTGGCGTAACTGTCAATACTTTCGCTGCGCTAGTCGTGTATCGATTAGAGCCCTCTTCCTCTCTTTAAAAGACATCTGGCCTAACGCTGTCCGCTATGCAAAACGCGGGCTCATCTTCGACGCAAGACTCTATGCGATCCATGCAAGCTAAACCCCATCCTGACAACTCATATTCTCCTCACATCGTAGGTTTAGTCATTTGACGCGTCTCTAACTGTGCTAAAAAGATATGTCTAGTCTTTAATTTTCTTTCGAGAAATCAACCCAACTATTGCCTATGCCATATATCCTATGAATTGCACCGTCCGGGGCTTCCCAATGCGAATGCCAAGCTACAATGAGGATTCCGAGAAGCCAGGTCTCCCAAGATACATCGCCCTTTCCGAGGCTCGACGGCCCAATTGGCGCTATAAAAACCAACCATTCCTTGGTTTTGTTACGATCGAGGATGTCTTTGAGGGCCCTATTTTCGGCCGCTTACGAGGTAGCCGTCCTGTCTTTACAGAAAGAATAACTCGTTTACCGGATGGTTCTTTCCTATTCGATCCGGACTTGGCTAACTCCTGGAAACGTTTGGAACGCGCGCTAATTATCATTGCTCGTCAATTCTTCAACCCTCTCCGCCCCCTTGATACGCCAATCCCGCCTTATCCATCAGATACGAAATTTTATGACCCCAAATCCACCTTCGAACGAACAATCAACTCTGTACTTTTCGCGCAAAAACTCTTTGTTTTTCTCATTGCAGAACTGCGACACAACATTGCTGTTAACGGCCGAGTTGTCTACGAAAAAATCACTTGGGTTAAATATTTAGAAACCTCCACTATTGGCCCCAATATCGACAAGGGTTGGCTATCAAATCTTGCTGAATCGAAGGCGATGAGAAGCACTCGTTTTGCAGGATATCTTGTTAATCCTTCGATTGCGGACCCCCAGGAGTTGATCTTTCTTCGCAAATACCATGATCATGGAGTACCCATCTATGTCATCTTCACAAAAATCGATCGCTCAAATGTTTACAAGCCCAAGATCATTCCTATATTGACAGGGAATTTTGAGAAAAGTTTACCTTTACCTTTTTCATATGCCGAAGCCTTGGCCTATATAGAGCAGTTCGAAAGCCATATGCAATCATTATTTCTCACCCGAGAACATGAGCAACTAGAATCTGTTCATTCCCCTCACCATATGCCTTCACCAGCCAGTCAAGTCTTGCGTAACCCCATCCCCTTAACCCCCATCCCTCAACCCCCTCCACATCCCAATGACAGCTCTGAACCCATCCAATTCCTTAACCCAAACCCTGAGGAAGGTGATACATTCCCTGAGCCTCTTCCACACTCAGGACAAAAACCTGGAGAATGGTGGTACGAATACCTCGTTTCACGCCGTCAACAACACAGTTTAGAACAGATGTTAGAAGATGAAGGTGAGGAAAATGAACGGGTAGAGCAAGAAGACTATTATTTGAAGTACAAACCTTTAAGCGAACTTCCTGAAGAATTTGCTGCGGTTGTATATGCCTGGAGGCCCACACCACAACACCCGGAATTCCTCCTTCGTACACCTCTTGAAATGTCTGAGGTTCGTGCTTATTGGTCCTTTTATCCCCCCACCCATCGTATCTACGATATGCACAAGGAAGTCTGGGACCTCTACGACCCGAGCTGCAATTTGGAAACCTTGACACGCTCTGGGGAAATAGTGGACGTACCCAGCCCTGACATTGAGCCAACGATGAACGATGTTTGCGTGGATAAACGTTTGCAAGAGGATTATTTGAAAGAAGAGATGGTTTTACCTGACTTGGCTGAGGATCGGCGAACAACCGCCAGAATTGCAAAGGCCCGACTCCACCAAAGCAGAAGTGCCCTTTTCTTCTCTGAGGATCCTAAGGATTATGTTCATCACCGATATGGCCTTGTTTTGCATCCCCAGACCCCCATTTACCACAATATAGAGATAAAATGGTGGTTACTAATTGGGAAACATTTACAGGAAGAGAATTTCCCTGACACTAAGGTAGTTGGGAGTGCACTCCATTGCCTTTCAGAAGGGCATTCCACACACATACATCAACTTTTTGACATCTATCTTCAAGCAAAAGATATTACCAACAACAACCGGATTAGGGTCAAGCGAATTCCCGGTGCAATTTTTCGCACCATGGAGGAGGAAACCAAACATAACCTCTACCTACTTGAATTTCCAGGTTTGAATAAAAACGACTGGGTTTTTGGAGTCTGCTGTGCAGCCCATGTCGTACTGGCATTGCGAGAGGATTGGGCTCACCATTCCAAAGTTTTACTTCGAAATTTCCTGAAATATGGAATAGAATTCATGACTCTGAAAGCCCTTCCAAAGAACACTGAACCTCAAAATAAACCCCTCTCCGTACGGCATCGAGTCCCTCTTGCTCCTGAATCAAACAAATTTTCGTTAGCAGATTATGAAGCGTACGAATTGCACCGCGAACGGTTTTTTGATTCTCCAGATGGTAGGGTTGCGGCTCGAACTGGGGGTACTGTGGCACGGCTTTGGAGAAAAAATCAGAAAAGATTTACTGAACGAGTTGACGAGGTAGCAAAAGGCCCAACAGACCTGGGGATTCAGGCTGGTGTAAAAGTGTATTGTGGAGATGAGGGAGTTTTTTTTGATGACTATCTACCAGGGGAGTTGGATTCTTACATTTGTGGGCAATATCTTGCAAGACCAGGTAAATAATAAACCTCTCTATCTCTGATATCCCTTACTAATGCACAGCTGTAAGATCCCAAGGTATCTAACCCAGGCAAGTTGATTTTCCAAACATTAGAGACATTTCTTACCAGAAGTTGGCAGGATCCTTACCAAAAATGTCATGGTACAAGCCAAATGGGTTAGCAAAGAGCCAAAGTTCTTGTTGTGCTTTTTGGACAGAGTTTGATGAATACAAATTTATAGAAACGGAGGAGAAGATATTGGATGGTGGAAGTCCAACCCCAAATCGACAATGGCGAAAAGACAGAGGGGTTAAATCTTCTGCACTGGACGAACAGTATGAAAAAGAATGTATAGTATTTCTGGACTACTTTATGGAGAGTAGGTAGTTGTTCCATAAAAGCTTATCTATGATGTATTTAAGATCTTTTGTGTCATGGTATTCAATTCTAAAATGATTTATCCTGTTAACAATCACACAGTGGTGGTGGTATGGCAGTACATACTAGTCTGCAGTGGTAACAACACGATTCGGTAGAACCCCACCCAAGGTGCAATCAGGTGATGATGGTCACACAAGGCAAAGAAATATTGTTTTGGCAGTGTGGCAGTTTCGCGGTTGGTGACCGCCGAAACTCCAAAGCGCGATATATTGTTTTTTGCATATAAGGTAGAGCTAAAATGGTTTTTAAAAAAAAAAGATTTGGGAGAAATAGAAAGGGGATGGAGAGGGATAAAAATTAAAGAAGAGAGAGATGAGAGAAAGGATAAAAGAAAAACAAAGGAAAGATGAACTTATGCGATGTGAGGAGGGGCCAAAAGGCAAAGGATAAAAAAAATGTCGGACCTAGTTATGAGCCGTTATCAAGTCGATGAGTAAAGCGGGGTTCTTTCGAATGTAAATGAGAAAAGCGTCGGAGGACCACCGGCCGTGACCCTGGATGAGGGAAGGGGGGGTTCCCTTTTCGGCTAAGAAAGTTGCCCCTCCAGCTTGCATGGATTGACCGCCTATTTCCTTATCGAAAAAGAAACGTAAGCGTCGGATGAAAAAGGAGCGCGTAGGGATAGAGCCGTCTGCTCGCAACCAGAGAGCGGAATGGAAGGGCATGAGAGAGTCTCGAGATGTTAAATAAGTCTTAAAATGATGGATGGGGTCTACTATTGATTCCCTCGTGTAACGAGGATTGTGTTCCCGGAAAAAAATCTGTCGGCTTTGTGGAAGGGTAGCTGGAAACTGTAATTAGTCTCCGTGATGGAGACAGTGCGACGGCGGCTGATTTTCTTCCAATCCTGAATTTTCTTGTCATCAGGGAAAGCCATCTCCCCAAGACGCATGAGGGAGAAGAAACCGGTTAAGAGCATGGGGATGAAAAGTAGGTTGTCATGGGAGGGAAGAGTGTCTTGATAATGGGTGAGGGCTGTTGAAAGGTCCGATACGCTCAGAGCACGCTTCCGTCGCGTTGGTTGTGCATAGGCTTTGAGGCAACCCTGAAGGGTACGTTGGACTAGTTTTGAATTGCGTATTTCGCGGATGAGCGGGTAGAAGGGCTCTAACTGTTGAACAATGCCGGATAGGTATGTGGAGATGGAGCGAGGACTGATGTGGTGTGGCATGTAAACCACATAGAAAGAGAGTGTGTCTTCGGTAGGGGACGAGGAGAGGCTGTGTGCCCGGACGAAGGTGAGGTAGGAGGTGAGGGCGGAATTGTAGGTTCGTAACGTTGAAGGTTCGATGGTGTTCCCCAGTGCGATCGCTCTTTCACGCAAGAGACGATCCATAGGCCATGGCAGTTGCCGGCCTGTTGTGACACTTGGGTTCATTTTTTGGATGCCCCCAGCGAGGAATGAGGGGGTGGTGTACAGGTTATTTTCCCGTTAATTCAGGGTGCTGTGAAGTCGAGGATGGAAAGATGTGGAGCGAGGATTTTGGCGCGGTGAAATTCCGCACTGGAGAGAGCGTCGGCAACGCCATTCTTGTCCCCTGGAACTTGAATATGCAGGATGCGGACGTCGACCTGTGCGGTAACTCGTGTTGAGACCACTTGTTTAATTAAGACATTGAAATTGGGATGACAGCGTAAGGAGGAGAGGATGTCGACGACATTCATATTGTCGGTGTAAATGAGGAGTGTCTGGTTTGGTGACATAGTGTTGCAACTATGGGCTATGGCCGAGAGGACGCACAGTGCCTCGACGTAGTAGATAAGCGCTAGTGTCTCAGGTGGCGCTTTGGAGTAGTACCCCACGTTTGTTGCTGGAAACCAAAAGCCCATGCCCTTTGGACAACTTGAAGCGTCACAATAGGCCGTTACTGTAGCCGTCGTCGTAGGCCACGTGAGGGAGTGGAGGAGTCGTACAGGGGGTAGTTGCTGCAGCAGCTCTAGAGCCCAGTTTTCTGACACCGCTGTTGATCCTGACGTACAGGGTGGGTTGTGTTTTTCCTGAGATTTTGCTGTAGAAAGCGTTCAGGCACGGTCGAAGGTCGGGATAGACGTTCAGTGCCCAATTTATCCATCCTCCGACCTTCTGCCACCGACGGAGGCGGAAACGTGTACTCTTTTCGGCCGTCCAAGTCTCCAGTTCTGTTACGAGACGTTGTCGGGCGACGTCGGGCAGGGTGAAAGTCAAAGTGTTTGGGTTGATGTTGATGCCGATGATGGGCAGGGGACTGCCGTGGACTTGTTTCTTGTTCTTATGAGGGATCCCTTATTGAAGTATGACCGTAAGAGACTATTTCCTAATTCGTATCATCATTCTTGATACCCCTTTATGGGTATCTTATACC
>QDKV01005145.1_pt1 | contig 29984 bp, 37 predicted proteins | sample 1861101 | NCBI WGS metagenome assembly QDKV01 (sample SAMN04275158, study PRJNA302643) | Fungus metagenome, whole genome shotgun sequencing project. | isolation source: fruitbody | host: Mallocybe terrigena | place: Sweden | collected 2013 | reverse complement strand
CTGATTTTCTTTACGTCCTTTGAAGGATTCTGTAATTCTCAAACAAAGACGACGCGAAAACTATCGATGTGGAAAACGAGTTTTCCACATCACACCAGGATGAAATTTGCAGACCTGACGTCCTCGGGTTGAGCCATGTTATTTAGCAGGCGCTTGTTCGAAGCCGTGCGCAATGGCACTGATCAGAGTTTTTTCTTAAAGGTTTACGCGGAGCGTGATGCATGTAGTTGTGGTCGCTACAGAACGTCCGCGTCAGGAGTAATCACCAGTGGCACAAGGAAATAAACTCACGGGTTTGAAAGCCCAGTCTAAAAGCAAAGAGGACAGCAGACCTAAGAAAATTAGTGCCTGTAAGCAAAATCCATTACGTAATGGGTCAAGCCGATGATGACAAGAATGACTCATGATCAGTCTGAATTGTTGAACGACGCGTCGACAGTTAGAATTACAAGAATGAAACTTAATGTAAGCTGGTATAAATCCATCGCACACTCAAAACCATCCCATATACTTTCCAAAGACACCAACGGCCGTTCCGACACCCAGCCCGACAGTGCTCCATCCAGGGACTCCCCATGGTTCAGCCCAGAAGCCTGGTTTTATACAGACGGCCTCAATGTTATGTCCTTCAGGGTCAAGGACAAAGGCGCCGTAATAGGTAGCAAAGTATTCGGGACGAACCCCAGGTGTTCCATTACACTTCCCTCCAGCAGCACTAAACATCCAAGCAAATTAGTTGATATAATAATAATAAAAATAAGAATAAAAAAATAACAAACATGGCAGCCTCGTGAAATTCCCTCACTTTCTGCCTATTTGATGCTGAAAACGCGACGTGCACTCTGCCCGTCGGTTCTCTCTTTCCTTGAGTTTTAATTTGGTCTTCAAAATTCCCATTCCCGTGGCGAACCTCGCTACCGTCCGCGTGGGGTGCATCGAGCGACACAAGCCAAAATTCAGGCCCGCACAACCCCCCGAATCCGAGTACCTGGTCGCCCAAGTTCATGACGATCTTGTACCCGAGGGGTTTCAATGCCGCGACGTAGAATTCGCGCGCTTTGTTGATGTCAGAGACGTTTATACTGACGTGGTGCACTGGCATGGTTGTTGTTTTTGGGAGAAACGTGAAATGTTAATTCAGGCCTGTTTATGTAGAATATATAGAATTGCAGGGCCAACTTTGCATCAGGAACACGTTGCACTTTTGGAATGTGGAGCAGGGTCCTGAAGTGAGTCACCATGATTGAACTCGGCGCTAAATCGGGCAGACTTTTTAATGGCCAGAAACCAGCTGGATGAATGCTACGCTTTAAAAAGCAGGTTTTTTAGAAAGCCTTTAGAATATTTAGGTGAGAACGGAACTCACGCAAATTTTCAGGACGTGAAGGGACAGAATGATATTTGATAATGCACCTTGACATTCCCTTCAAACTTAAGGTTTAGACTTGAATTTGCCTGTTTCATCAGGGCAGAATTTTTGGAAGATCCGGTTACAGCTACGGAATTTCATCCATGTAGTAGGAAATACTCGGAAATGCCATTCAAACTACTTTCTAGAGAGTGCGCTCAGCAGAAATAGAACAATTGAAAATAAAACCCTCGCTTTCAAGCATAAACAGATAAAGCCGTCTTATACCCAACGCTGCACGATAACACTGTTTATCAAACCAGAAGCTTGTATGGTCGCAGAATCATCATCGAGCGTACGATTGGGGAATGTGGTTCCGATCGTATAAGGACGCGTAAGGTTCTCAGGACGAGAACTAGAAACGCATCGACACCAATGTCAGCATCTGAAGAATCGCAGGAGAATGAAAGGAAAACTTGCGCGTTGATAAAGTTTCTAATGTCTCCAACAGTATGTGTCAGATTCATACGAGCAACCATCCTACGAAAATGGTGTTATAAGTTCGGACCCATGTAATTGTGAGGGTCTGATGCATACCGCGTCCCATCAGCAAGTCGAATTTGAATGTTTGTCATGGGCTGACTTTGGTCCACTTCGAACTTGGTAGAAAATGAAGGTTTGATATCGTCGGATGATGGAATTTTCGGCTTCAAAGTGTTTCCTCCGGAAGGGAATGAACCCGGCATCGAAGAGGAACTACCATGACTCTCCACGTCGGGTAAAACCCCTCCAAGTCGATTGCCCGATCCTCCAAATGTCGCGGTACCTTTCGGTGGCTCGTATTCCTCGTTAACCCGTTTCGCTACACGAAGTTCAACATGTTGCCCGGTACGAACATTCAAGATCGATGGAGGGGCATGGCTAGCAGAAAGAACGAAAATTGAGTTGAAAAGTTGACAATAAAACTATCTGTCCTTACCCAGCATTAATTTCTTTTAACAACTCCGAATGCTGCGGATCGTCATATCGCAACAACTCGCCATCCTCAACCTGGAATCCGTTGCGCCAGAATGTGAGATGGCGAATGACTGTTTCTTCTACAAAACATTCGATCATCAATGGAATGATTTATCGGAGCAAACCAAACAAAAGAATAATGATACATACCAGCGTTGTCCTCTGCGTTGGGATCTGGGATAAAGGTGCTTTCGACTTCATCACTTCCAAGAGTGTGGCCTCCGCCTCGGAAGGGTGTGGACGTCTGATCTTGAGCGGTGGGGGGAGGGCCCGCTCTTGAACATACAATTTTGAGCACAAACAATAAAACACCGTTAGAATACATACTGGGCAGCTCTTCTAAGAAGGTCGCGCACCATAGGGCCGCCAGGTATGGATCGACGACTGTTAGGATTCTCCACTGAGATACCACTACGACCACGAGCTTCAGAAAAGTGATATAAAGAATGATATAGATGAATACTTGCCTCCTTTCTCCGCCTGCAAACCAACTCTCCCCTTCACCTTCACCTTCACCTTCTTCTTCATTGTCATCGTCATTACTATCATGGGACTGACGACCCCCACCACTTCCCAAACCCCCACGAGACTCTATCCGACCTACTCCACTTCGTGCTCCTCTATAAAAACATCTTAGCCAAAGAAATTTCGACAAAGACAGATCTAAATGTACCCTGATGAAGGTCTATTCCAATCCCCAATTCGTCCAACCCTAGACACTGCAGATCGTTGAGCCCAATTTGCGGGTAAAGGCTCTGAAGGTGCCCCTCCCAGGGTGCGTCCAGCACTAGATGCGTCATTTCCGTCGCCAGACATTGTTATCAGATCTTTAGAAACACTGAAAAAAGTGAAGGATGAAGCTGAGCACTGTGACTAATATTACACAACGGCTGTGGCGACTGTGACGTACCCTCTACAGGCGTGACGTGACATCCCCAGAATGTGTAGAGATAAGATAAGATGACAGATTTGCTTACGTATATAAGCTTAAACATCCTTCAACTCTTTCTAATGACCAACAAGTGCTATGCTTATGAATGGCAATGAGCAATCGTGCGCCTTATCAACATCAGTCCATAAATAGAAGGCTCGAATTGTCGATCAGATCCAAGACTCTCTGGCCATGCTATGCAGAGTTGTTAAGCAGAAGGACTCAGTAGAGATCATCTGCAAGACATCATACAGTTGATAGTGCATGACATATACCAGCGAAATTGTGGCACAGAAGCTTCATACAACACACCAGTCTTGATGGCTCTTGTGGATGTACATGTGGAGAACCAATCCCAAGTCCTAATACTTGTTCAAACCCATAAGTACTTCTATACGAGTTTACAGGCTTTAAATCGAACCCCATCTTCCTGTGAGAATGACACATACATTATGGCTTACGTACATCCATATCTGGCACCCATGCATACAACGTTTATCAACTGGTAGACTTCTTTGTGTTTGATTTGAATTATTCACAATCTCAGCATCGACGAGGTGCTCAGCTACCATGAAAATTAGCCGAAGAACTGATTGCCAAAATAAGAAAAGGGGGTTACAGGTAACAGCGGGCAGTGTCTGTTACCACGGCTCCGTTTCTACCTTTTAAAAGGGTTTCATCGTCTTCTTCCTTTCTTCCAGTCTTTGAAGTTTGAGTTCCGTCACCAACAGTCTGGCACTGTAGAATTAGCCCTTCTGCGACCGTTCTCCCTTCATTGCCATGTCGAGAGGACGACTGAACATCCTCGATTTCGACGACTTGGATTCGCCGTTAACGTCCCCGACCTCCTTCAGCGCTCTGGGCGGCATTCCTGGCAGCGCAATTGCCGAAAGGATCTTTAATGATCCCGAATCCTGGGAGGACACCAGCGGAGACGAATGTGATTATCCAGAGGATATTGGAAATGACACCCTTGCCTGGCTTACCGAAGAAATTGAAAAAATACGGTCGCAAAGTGCAGGCATTGGTTTGAACGGTGGTTTTGACCTCGGTTGGTCTGAGAAGAGGGATAGCAAGGATTCTAATCTAATTCCCAAGCGGGAGGGAAATGCTGGATGGAAAGATATTGCTCGGAGAAGTGGTGTGCGCCCGATTTCCCTGGCCGCCCTCTTCGACCATTCCAACGACGATTTCTCAAAAGAGATACAACGACACTTATCCAAAATTCTCGATTCGAGTGGAATCAAACATCACATTGGTCCAAGGCCATTGTCATCTGCTCTTTCGCCAGTTTTTACTGGGAATACCATGAGCGCTCCCGGCACGGCTGATTCCATTTCGACTACGTCTTCTTATGCATCTAGTGGTACAGAAAGTGCCTCTCCCGTGTCGTCTCACCCAGCTTCTGCCACGCTCAGTTTCCTTGAGTATTATGGCGTTTATCCTGACTCCCCTCTTGTGGAAGGCCGGAAATCTCTGCTACCTCGAAAGAGAACAGTGCGGCGGAAGACACCACTGTTGAAGGCTTCTACTCAGCGTGAGTCCCATTCATCCCTTGCGGGGACACTATCCGCTGCCTCGCCGACCGACACACTCAGCAATGCACCGCCTAAGCGCTACTCATCAGTGCCACCTCCTGGTTTGGAGCCCCAAGTGGAGATAAGTTCATCAGACTTGATGAGGCCCCCTCCAGGTCTTAGTAATGGATCAACTTCTCCGAAGTCCAGTCAGCAAGCTGAGGTTGACTCCTTGCTTCGCCGGTTCGACTCCAGTCCGCGGAGCCGTCCATTGCCAACTGCGGTGCCTCCGCTCTATATCTCTCGTGTTCCTGACGCCAATAGCCCTTCTACTCCTATACGAACGCTTCCAACGCGGGCGTCCACACCGATCCGTCGACTTCCTTCTATTCCAATGGAACCACAATCTCAGCCGGCCACACCTCCACGGCCAATGGAACAGGAAATACACTTGCCTCGCACCGGCACACGGCACACGGCACCTCCACCCGCCCATCTTCCGATCCTGAGCTCAGTTCTTTCCCCTCCAGCCAAAACGAGTCATGCTTCATCATTTGGGACCGTCTTATCAATCGGTTCTCTCTCACCACCGCCACCAGCACCCTTGGGCGCACGACCAAGAATGCGAGCCCGCAGCGGCGATGCTGGTCGTTCGCCGTCAAACCATGGCGCGTCGGCATTGGGCGCTATGTTTTGATAGTGGTCACTCTGGTCACTCGACGTCCTTCGCAGCTGTATCCCATTGGCATTGCATCATCTTTTCAACATCTTGCTTATCTTACGGTTGTGTGGAAAATTTTACTATTTATTTTTGCATTGTATGGAACATTTCGCGTGGCTCCATTATTTACTCATCTCCCTTTTCGACTTTTCGACTTTTCACATATACTTTACCGGCATATTTGCGTTATGACCTTATTGCTGGAATACTACGCGTTCCTTGAATCAACAGCCGCACAATCTGGATTTGTCAATTTAAAGCCTTGCATGCGGCTGGTTATTCAAATTGCAATTCATCACTTTAGTTTGATGATGACGATAGTAATGGCTGTGCCGTGATCACACGAGCCACGCTTGGCAAATAACATTGCTCGGCGGGAAATTAGAGATATCGTATTTCTCATTATTTCGTAGTAACTTTCATTATTGTTGGGCGCCGCGGAATTCCTATGACATACTCCACACTTACGAAATATGCCTCTGAAATTTTGGGAATCCATTTCAAAGCACCTCAAGCAGCACTGTTCAAGCGTCTGGGCAGAATGCATTTATTAATGCAGCGGGCTTGGCACTTCTAAACATTTGTGGGAATTGATTTGTCAGAGCAGGGTTTATTAGTTGGAGGCATTTGACGAAAACAGCAACAGATTTGAATGGTGCCCGTTCCCATCGCTTACCGCAATTCGCATTCATCGCGTCTCCTTCATATTCTTTTCACCGTTGGAACCCAATATGTCTCATACTTCATTCGTTCTATCTTCTTCAACAACTCAGGGGGCTTATCCGACCACCCCTCCTTCCTTGTCAGGAGGCATGAACCGACAGACCCGAAGTCGACCAAATTCATCGTCTTCGCAGTTCTTATACCATTGCTTGTGCTTTTATCGGGTCTGTTTGCCGGTCTAACATTAGGTTATATGAGTCTCGACGAGACTCAGCTTAATGTCCTAAGTATAAGTGGAACTCCGTATGTAAACGCTTTCTATCATTGGTCGATCTGCTATAACTCTTATTTAGTGAGCAGAGAAAGTATGCCACACAGATTATGCCCGTGCGCAAGAATGGCCATCTGCTTCTCGTCACATTACTTCTGGCAAACATGATTGTCAATGAGACCCTCCCTGTTCTTGCAGATCCCGTGTTGGGAGGTGGTGTCCAGGGTGTAATAGTGTCCACAGCATTGATTGTAATGTGAGTCTATTATTTTTGGACAGGAGTTGTCAGAATCTGCAACTTTGTATGTTAATTAACGTATTGCATCACGTGGAAATCACGTTTCTACTTTTGGCTGATATTTTTCGAGCCGTTGTTGACAACGAGATTTATACCATATAGTTTTGCTGAAATCATTCCCCAATCTTTGTTCACTCGTCATGGGTTGTACCTTGGCGCCAAAATGGCCTGGTTTGCGCGAACTCTCATCTTTTGTCTCGTGCGTTTCTCTCCGTCTATATTGAATTCTGTTCTCTGATCCCATTCAAGTGTTTTATTGCATGGCCTGTGGCAAAGTTGCTTGAATTCACCCTTGGTTCTCATCATGGCATTATCTACAGACGTGCAGAACTGAAAGAACTCATTGCCTTGCATTCATCCCAAAGAACACACGGTGGTGATCTGAAAACCGATACCGTGACTATCATCGGCGCTACCCTTGACTTGCAAGAGAAAGTCGTGAAACAGGTAATTTGAAGGTGATGACTTGGTTATTAAGGCTGACCGTCAATCAGGCGATGACCCCCATTGAAGACGTCTTCATGTTGTCGATCGACTCTAAACTGGACTATGATCTCCTAAAAAGGATTTGCCAGACTGGACATAGCCGCGTTCCTGTTTATGAAGAAATTGAAGTCCCGGCGAGGGCGGTTCTGACATCTGAAGATGGCCTCCGGCATGAAGAAAGAAACGGACCTCGGACTGTGAAAGTGAAAAAGATAATTGGGATATTGTTGGTGAAGCAATGCGTACTCCTCGACCCCAAAGGTAACATTTTAAATTTGAGTTTCTACAACTGCTCAACATCAATTAGATGCCACTCCGTTAAGAAAAATACCGTTGAATAAGGTTCCATTCGTACCGAACAATGCACCTTTGTTAGGTATACTAGATAAATTCCAGGAGGGGCGTAGTCATATGGCAATTGTCAGTCGGTTTAGCGTCGAGAAAGTGGGTTCAGATGGTGGATTTGTCTGGATTCGAGGGTAACTCATGTCTTCACTCAGGCTGCTTCGGTAAAGAAAGCCGTTAAACGTGGACTGACCCAGCGTCTCCGAGCTCGCGTCGGAATGGGTGATACAGACTCGGACACGAACTCCGATGAAGAGGAGAAAACGTACAGTGTCGGTCAAAAGAATCGTAGGCGCAAGCTTATGGACGTTCATCAGACAAAGAATTCTTCTGAGAATATTGCAACCGACGGCCCATCTGACACTGCTGGCGATGTGGAAAAGGCTATGGGAACCCCAAATAGCGGGGAGAAAACACTCCAAGAATCGGATGTTGTCTGCATTGTTGAAGGTGAACAGAAGCATATCAAGGAAGAAGGAAGAAGGGGCAAGACGACTGCTTTCCAACTTCCAAAAGTTGCATCGGGAATGACCTCCATGTCTATGCTTGAGCAGAGTATGCCCGCAGACGCAGTTCTAACGAAAGAGGGTGCTGCCGAGGTATCAAAAAAAAATTCTGCTCTCGTATTCATCTTGTTAATCATTGGTTCTTCAGTTTTTGCAAGGCTTTGAGCCTGCAGTTATGCCGCTTGGGATCATTACACTTGAAGATGTCTTGGAAGGTACATAATTGTGATCCATACCTTTGTGTTTCTCATTGTTGGTATTCTTTCAGAACTAATCGGAGAAGAAATTTACGACGAATTTGACAAGCAGGGTGCTCATGGCGATCCTTACCATGTTCCTCCTGTACAAGACATAAATAAAGTGACCGAACCAAATCTTCGTCGTCCTCGTTCTGCATCTGTCATACGACCCGATTCGTTTGTGAGTGCCGTGTACGGGCAAGGGAGTCAAGGGAAAGCTGCAAGCTTAATGGGTTTTGAGTTTTTCCGTACTCGTAGCGCACCACCCGTTCCTGGGGAGCAAGAGAAACAATCACAGCCGGAAGTTGAGATTTCAAACGACAGAAAGATCGATTCTTCCAATGACACTGCAATTGACGAAGGTACTACCCTTGTGATGCCTCGCCCTGTTCACGGAGTGAGTCATAATACGCCATCGATAATCCTTGAGCAATACAGCGACATTTCTTTATCGGATGTTGATAAGCCATCAACGCCCGCGGTTCCGGATAGTGGCCTTCTCAAAGTTAACATCCTCCCCCCTGCGGGAACCGCCGTTTCAAGGGTAAATTCCCCTGCCACGACGCTCGAGGCCATTTTGTTGGATCGCAAGCGCCGTTTGGCGGCTCAGGTGGCCGGAGGTGCGACTTCCGGAAGTCATGGTCCGAACAATCCACCACAAGGCAGCTCTGTCACTGGATCACCCATTTTACAGAAGGACTTTGCTTTTGTCGGTACATCCGCTAGCCCCTCACCGTCGACTTTGCCTGCCTCTGAGCCGGCTTCGCGACCTTCAAGTGTTCGAGGGGGGATTTCTGGTGGTGGCAAAGGGACGAAATTCAAGAGTAGTCGCCTCGGAGGTGGTGAGAGGACGGGAGTAGTAGTCGCTGAACAGGTTGGAGCTGCGTACACATCAGATCCTGTTGTGGCCCAAGACCAAGAAACGAAATTGAAGGATTCCTTGAAGGAAAACAAATAAAATCGTGGCGAGTTCCATTTTCTTTGTTGTTTGTGATATCCATCATCTCCGTTCCACGCTGTTTCATATATGCTCATTCTGTCTTTGTTGTATAATTGAAAAATTTGCCAAATTAAAATTTGTTATCGAGTCATGTGGCGCATCAAATTGGTGCATGCCAAATATAGAGAACATGTCGCTATGCGGAAAAGGTTCTTTCTGATTAATTAAAAGGTGAGGACTACCGATGGTCGAATCTGAACGTAAATTCGCGGGGATGATGTCAATCGCAGCCCAGTGCCTCTGACTCACAATATGCTATTCGGCCCCAAAGGGCTAATTTAACCTCGGTCCGTACCCAAATTTCAATCACACCTTCGTGAGTTCTCACAAACGGCTACCAATAATATAATTGATCCAAGACAGGAAAAATGCACATGGTATACATGCCACCTATTGTCTATATATTATAGAGTGGAAAGTAATCTATAAGAAGTCAAAGCAATATGAAGGCTTTCAATGCATGAGGTAATTGAGGCATATGTGGGAAAACATCGAGGCAATACAAAAAGAGCTTCTGATGAGACGTGAGTGCAAGATGGCGGTGTTCACAAAAAGAATGAGTAGATAACATGTCGATATTTGTCAAGATCAAGATAGGACAGACGGGGAAGGCTCATGTGCAAGTCACCTGAACCCCACGACTTGTCAACTTGGGAAACATGTCGAGCAGCCTTGACGTATCAACGATTCCATCCCGCGTCGTTATGAATTTGATTTGAAATTGTTTAAGTGCAGTAAAAGCTGGTAAGGAGAGTACGGCGTCGAGGGTGTTCCACGCGGAGTAGTCCAGATCCTTTGGACGGGATTGGGTAGTAGTATCTGCATAGTTGGAATGGACGTTTGGCGGGGTGCTATCAGAGAAATGCGACAGTTTAACAAAGGAAACGTAGACCCGAAGGTATTCTAAGGAATAGGACGGGTTGGAGATTTTCCCAAAGAGAAGCACCAAGAACTTTGCGGGGCAGAAGGATGGCGTCCAGCAGAATCCTGAGATGCAGAGGTGCTGCAGGCGAGTACAGTGTGAAAGATCCAGGCCGACAGCCGAAAGCTCGGGAAACGGTGGCTTGGTGATGCCTTGGAAGCGAATAATTGATGTGAGATTGAGTTTCGTTGATTTCGAGGATGGGGAAAAGAACGTACCAGGAAGGAGCCTGAGGTCCAAGACCTCCAGCGAGTGGCCCACTCTCCCGAGGACTTTGGTCAGGCTGGTCACGTCGTTGACGTTGCTCAGATAAAGCCTGCGCAATTCAGAAAAGTTGATGGCAAAAGACTGGGTGCTGAAAATTTTATGTAGAATTGGGGCATCAGGGGCCGAATCAATGGCAAGACTGTACAAAGAGGCTGTACAAAGTCGTGGCTTGTCGATCGTGTTCCGGAGCTCATGTGGTGCCGATACACCGTCCTCGTTTTCTTCCACTGGAGGGGCATTGTTGATGCGCATGTAACTTATTCGGAGGCTTCGAACGTCTCTAGAGGCATTGAAAAAGTCCATCAGGGATGAGGCACTTGGCATCTGGCAATTCCAAATTTCGATGGTATCGAGAGTGGGAGTTCGACATAGGTTCAAGATGCATGACAAAAAAGCAGGAGAAAGCTGGGACCAATTCATTTCGAGAAATATGACGAGTGATATTTGATGAAGATGCGAAAGAATGGAAGAAATAAGTCGTGCATAATGATCCTGTTTCTCGAGGTTGTCTGCAGGGGACGTTCTCCCCAACTTGACTTCCCGGACGGAGTGAGCTATATCGTCATTGTTTCGGAGGATGGCAAGGAGAGCCTCGAATCTTGCGGGTCCCTGGAAGGTCCTGGAATGACCATGACAGGAGGCTACAGAGGACTGCGATTTGGGAAGCTCGTAAATGGAGAGGTCCAGGGAACGAAAGAGGTGCACGCTGGCAGCAAGGTACCAGGAACGATTGACGAGACGAGCAGAGCAGAGAGACTTTGGATCATTCAGGATGAAACCAATGAAAAGGTCGATGAGCTCTTGGGGAATATGCTGCATTGGAAAGAAGAATTGGGAGCAAAAGGGCTGCGGTGGGACAATATATAAGCACAATGCGGCTTTTGCGATCACCCCGAAGAGAGAAAATGAGAAATCAATTGAAATTTATATCTCCCCCCAATTTAGAATTCTGAAATGCGGTGCTGTTCAGAACAATATAACCCCTAATGCTCATTTTGGCAAATTGGCGGCACTTAGTCGCATGGTTGGATCCAGGTTCGCGGGAGGATGTGAAATTTTAGACTCGGAAGCGTACAGGGTTGATCTCGGATCCAACGGCCCGGTGTCATAGCCGCAATTTCTGCTAGTCCTTTTTTGTGCTCAATGCCTCCTCTTGCGGCCGATGTGGTAAAACCTCCTGATAAACAAAAGGCATTGCCAACGAACTCGAAATTTATCTTCCAGCCAGTGTCTCTGTGGTATGAGGCACTTTCTCCTCTCCATTCACATGAGCGTCCTACACCATCAGTTACACCAGGTCAATTATCAGCGAAAGCAGCCCAGCTCCATGATAACGATATTCTCGCGTTTCAAGCCTCATCTTCAAAAAATTCCTCCTCTTCTGAAGCCAACTTTTTGTCGAAAATCATCCAATCGGGTACTCTTTCCGACAGATTGAGTGCTCTAACGTTATTGGTGCAGAGCAGTCCGCTGCATAATATTCGGGCGTTGGACACCCTGAAGGGAATGGCGGAAAGAGGTAAAGGGAAAGGTGGCAGGGAAGAGAGCTTGAAGGCCCTCAGGTGCATCGTTGATTGGTGGGTTGGTGGAGGTGCGCCCAATAGGAAGCTCAAGTAAGTGGCCGAGAAAAATGATATCGACGAGGGATCGCTTGAAACCGTTCACTACCCTAGGTACTTCCGTGACCAGCCATTGCTTCACGCAGATGTCGACGACGAATATTTGATTGTCTGGCACTTTGAAGATTGGCTCAAGAAATATTTCTTCTCGATTCTGCAGATCCTCGAGGTTAGGCCTTTCTCAGCAACTCATTTTCTTCCACTTCTCATTACTTTTGAAGACACTATCACTCGATCCGTTGCCCTATATTAGAACGCAAACCTTAACCCTCATCCTCACCTTGCTTCGAGACAGACCCGAACAAGAACAAAATCTACTACGTCTGCTCGTCAACAAGCTTGGAGATACCGACAAAACCCTCTGTTCTCGAGCTTCATATCTCCTCCTCCAGCTTCTGCAAGCTCACCCTTCAATGAAAGCTATTGTAGTGCGAGAGATCATTACTCTGGTATTGAAACCTTCGGCTTCTGCTCAAATGGGCACAGCAGCAGCATCCTCGACGGGCTTGCCTAAGCACACCAAATTTACGGACGGACAGTCGTCAACTACAAAGACGAAACACAATCAGAACGAGAAGAAAAGTGGCAACCCTCATGCAAAATATTATGCGATGGTCACTTTTAACCAGATTGTCCTCACGCCCGCGGATAGAGACGTCGCGATTACGTTATTGGATGTTTATTTTGAAATGTTCAAGGAGATATTGGGAGAAGAGAAAGAGGATGTCAAGGAAAGTACTGAGACGGGGAATGTGGAGAATCTGAAAACAGATAAAAAGGGCAGAGTGCTCGACGGTGAAAGGGGAAAGGGAAAGAAAGGGAAAGGGAAAACAAAAACGACGGAAAACGGTGCTGCTGGGTTTGCCGAGGTGGAGGATTCGGATTCAAAGTTGATATCTGCTATTCTGACGGGCGTAAATCGAGCGTTACCTTTTGCGAAGATCAGTGCTGAAGATGTTGGGTGAGTGTTTTTTGTCTACAAATTTCTCGTTAGGAGAACCTAACGCGTCAACTCGTAGGATCAACAAGCATATAGACACGCTTTTCTTCATTACGCATACATCGACATTCAACATCTCGCTACAGGCGCTTATGCTCATCCAACAAATCACGGTTTCTTTGACGTCCTCTTCCGTAAAATCTAATACAGCGTCTTCGACCGTGACAAAGTCGATAACCGACAGATACTATCGGGCTCTCTATGCTTCATTGCATGACAATCGTCTCGCTTCGTCTTCCAAGCAGGCGATGTATCTTAATCTGTTTTTCAAGTCCGTCAAGGCCGACGCTGCTTCTTCAGCGGAGAATGGAAAAAATGATAGAATCAAGGCATTGATTAGGAGGTTTGCACAGGTGTTGGTTAGTGGTGGAGGTGGTGCGACAGAGTTTGTGGCTGGAGGGCTTTATTTACTTGGCGAGGTTTGTTTTTTTTTTCGAAGTTATTGACTTTGCGCAGCTCATTGATACGGGTACGAAGTTGTTCAGCAGTATCCCAGGGTTAAGGACGATGGTCAATCATCCACCGGCCAATGTGTTGTCGGATGAGGAGAGGTATGATCCTAGAAAACGAGATCCACAGTATGCGCATGCTGAAACGTCGCCTTTGTGGGAGTTGGTAAGCCCGTTTTGTTATGCCTTTTGTTGAACACATGTGAACGGTCGATATTTGTAGATACCTCTTCTTCACCATTATCACCCTGCCATATCCTTGCATGCGCGGCAACTCCTTTCTTCGCAACCGCTAACTGCGTCTCCTGATCTCTCACAAAACACGCTCTCGCACTTCCTCGACCGGTTTGTGTATAAAAATCCGAAGAAGCTCAAGTCGAAAGAAGATGACCCGGACCATGTAGGGGCTGGACGGCTGGGTAAAGGAGCCAGTGCCATGCAGCCTGCTGCAAGTGGTGTCGAGGGCGTGAAGTTGATCAAAGGGGAGATCGGATATGTGGGTGGGGAGCTTGTGAATGAGAAGGCTTTCTTGACGAAGCAAAGGACGAGTGTGCCTATCGATCAAGTTTTTTTCTATGATTATTTTACGAGGAAACACGAGAAAGAAAAGGCGTTGGCTGCAAAAGCGAAAAAGAAGAAGGGTCAAGATGAGGATGAAGACGAGGATGATGAGCAAGATGGGCATGAAGCGGGTAGCAAAGTGGTTGAGAAGAGTGGTGATGACTGGGACGAAGATGAGGATGGTGATGCAAAAGAGGCGGAGATTTGGAAGGTATTTTATTTTTCAGTGTAGAACATCCACTTTCCTTCTGACTCGTGTGTACAGGCTATGAAAGCTAGCATGCCCAAGGTTGGAGAGGATGGTGACGACTTGGACGGGGATGATGAAATCATCTTTGATGATGACAGCGAGATGGAACCTTCAGACGACTCGGATCATCAGCAAGATGAAGATCAGGTCCAAGGGGTTGAGCATAGCGACGAGGACGATTCGGATGGTGGTATGTCGCTTGCAGAAGCTTCCGATGATGACGACCTGGTTCCGCTGGGTTTGGAAATACCCGATGGGTTGATTGAATATGATGGTTCGGATGCGAGTGACGGTTCTGAGGCCTATGAAGGCGAGGGAGAATGGGTTGGGATTGAGAGTAGGAATGGGAAGGGGAAGAGGAAGAGGGAGGATACGGGTAAGGAGACCTGGAGGAAAAAGTTGAGGTCCCTGCCAACATTTGCAAGCTATGACGAGTATGCAAAAATGATTGAAGAGGAACCTGAGGATAATATTTAATGTTGTTTTATATTTTTGACCCCATGCAACTCCTATCTATTTGGTAAGTCTGCTTGAATGGAACTGGGGACAACTCGGAAACCCATGTCCGATTTCTGTAAACCGTGCCAATTTCTGACTACCAATGTAGATTGTAGTTGGTGTTTCTGAGTTTCCGGATTTCCCGAAACCCGGAAATCCACAATCCGGAATCTAAACTGGATGCCACCTACAAAGGTATTGCCTATTTTGGCATTTTCGGCAACTTACAACGGCAAAACGGTCCGGAACCGCTCTCATGTCTGTCAACACCGCTTCCAACGAAACTACACACAAGACAGCTGTTCAGCAAATTCGATCAAAAATAAAACAGTGAGCTAGCCTGCCAATAAGCTGCCGGTTGTCTCACATACTTGCAGGGCGTCGGACAAAAGCGTACATGTCTACTCCTTCAATGTTCCTCCGGATCAATTACAGAAGGCCCATCACTTACTTGACAAAGAAGATCTACGAAAGTCGATGAAGTTAGTTGAACTTCTACATCACGGCAATTTCTGACTTTTTTTTAGGGTGTCATACAATGATGAACACAATTTCATTATCAGATACTTGCCCTGTCTAGTACATGCGGAGACCATCGTCGCCTGGGACTTCACCTTTATGACTGCTCTTGAGCGATTGACCCCAACGTCGCCCTCCGGATGCAGGATCATTGGAGCGACGAGTACGTTTGAGCGAATATATAACTTGAAACCTCTGCTTACCTTTCTTCCCCAGGCTTCGAATTTGGACAAAAGCAGAAGCAACCGGATACGGGTGTCCGGCTTCTTGGATCTAAATTACCCAGCGTTGTGTTCGAGGTTGGGGATTTAGAAAGTCTAGGACAACTGCAAACGGATGCGAGGCTTTGGCTTAGGGATATGCCCGAGGTTAGCCAATGTCTTCCAGGTTCTTTGTTTCCACTCATTCTTCTTCAGGTACAGCTGGTCGTCCTTCTCGTGATCGACCCACCCCTTGCTCCTCACCCCACGCTTCCAAGAGTCTCGTTGCAACTGTGGAAACCCTTTCCCTCTGCGGCAGCTCAGCAACAAAGGGATGCCCGGATGGTCTGGCAGGCCGATTGGACGAATAATGCGACCCCGCTTTATATACTGCTCTCTGATGTCTTCGGACAACAGGTACCCGCTGCCTATGGTAACATCGACCGTTTTAATTTGAATACAGCGGACTTGCGGGATGAGATTATTGATTCGTATTCTTTATTATTGTAATATAACATAACAAGTAATCAAGTTTGGATGGGTTGGGTTGCCGAGTCACCCCCCGACAGAATATCCTTGAATGAGGTTCCACCAACCACGATCGCGATGCGCAGGATAATCTTGGTTCTTTATTCGATACGGGCTTGTTCGTTGAACTTCCGCATCTCAGTTTGCTAGTAGATTTTTACGCGCAATACAATTAGTGGACTTGATTTCCGACGCACCTTAGCTAATCGTAGGCTATTACTACACGGTTCGGATCTCAAACCAACTGTCCTATATTCAACCTACTTTGCCAGCGAAAACCTAACACACTCCCACCTCAGCTATGTGGAGGAACCGCCACCTAAGCACTCTCCCGCAGCCTGTGCTGGTCGCCATTCGGTAGGGGTTGCTCATCACGCTTCTGACACCCCGATTCATTTGTGTTTCCTTTCACAGTCGCGAAGATCCAAAGAGGATTTGGGAACGCCGTTCCCCTCTGACTCCTGATGCAGTGCACAAGCTTATTTCGTCAGCGAATGTCGCAGTGGAAGTTGTCAGCTGTCCAAGACGGATTTTTGCCGATGCCGAATATGAAAAGGTTCGTCCTCTTGTCCAGAATACCTGGTTACGGAGGGACTCGGTATGCTGTTTTGGGAGATGATTTAGACGCTTGTGCAGACTGCGAGTTCGCTGCGCGTCCTCTTTTGGGGGGGAGTTCCATAACTTTGGTTGCATTTGACCATTCCGACCTGCCGTCTGCGGCATTTCAGCTCACTGGTACTGATAGTTGCTTCTTGTTTACACAGGCTGGAGCACGTATCGTCAATACTCTGTCGAAACCCGACTTTGTTCTTGGGGTCAAAGAGCCGCCATTGAGCCAGTTGGATCAGCTCCTCTCACATGGCAAACTGTCTCAAACGCATTTTATGTTCTCTCATACTCTTAAAGGGCAGGATTACAACATGCCCCTTCTTGCGCGTTTTCTGAAGCAGAAGCAATCAGCCGGTACAAGACTCATTGACTATGAACTTCTGAAGGATGATGAAGGAAAGCGCACGGTTGGCTTTGGTTGGTTTGCTGGAGGTTCGCTGTATTTCGTTCCCCATATTTAAAAGTCGTAGTGAACTGATCCCATTTTTCCAAAGCTGCTGGAGTTTTGGAAGCGTTCTCGGCGATGGCGCAATACCATTTGGAGAAAGGAATTTCATCACCTTTTATTGTGGGTTTTCCTTCCAGGATTGTTGCCTTTAAACTGAATAGGTGTTTGTAGTATACCAGTCGACCCTACACGCATCGCTCACTGAAGGATATGAAAAAGAATCTTCAGACAATAAGAACTATGGTTCTGGACCAAGGCATACCAGACTTGCTTAGTCCATTCATCATCGGCTTGACAGGGTAAGGACGTTTTTGTCAACGGGTCAAAGAGTCGATGGGAAACAATTTGTAGGTCCGGAAATGTCGCACAAGGAGCTTTGGACATGCTGAAGGAATTGCCGCTGACCACAATTCTCCCAGAGGAGTTGGCTGGCCTGACACAAAGTATTCTTTGACATTTTCTTTTTGGTAGAATGTTTATCTATCTTTGAATTACAGGCCGCGAACATAACAGGCGAACGGTGTGTACCTTCCTTCCGAGCTTGTAGTGTGTTAAACAGTTGTGTAGGTATACTTGGTCCATGCTAAACCGGCGGACTATTTTCAAAGACTGGACAAGAAACCTTATGACAGGCAAGATTATTATGGCAATCCCCATCTCTATGAGTCTGTCTTCCACGAGAAGGTTGTCCTTCAATCCTTGTCGTTCTTTGCCTCCTAACCATCCATATCAGATCGCGCCGTACCTCTCACTGTTTATCAACGGTGTAGGATGGGCACCCAATTTCCCTAGATTAATGTCAAATGACCAACTTTTCTCCGCAAGACTGAAGGCCTCCCACTTCAATGGATACCGACTGGCTAATATCGCTGACATCAGCTGCGACATAAAGGTTCGTCGTGTGTTGAACCCCCATCTTTGACTACCTCTCTGATTCGTTCGCTAACGAAGGGTGGGCTTGAATTCCTGGCGGCGGCAACTACGCTTTCATCTCCCTTCTATGACATTGATTGTTCGCCCCTGCCTCCGGTGCGAATGATGGCTGTCGACATTTTACCCGCTAGCATGCCGCTGGACGCTTCGAACCATTTTTCGTCTGTACTTGAACCTTACCTTGTGGATCTCATCCACGAGCTAAGGACAGGAGAACCAGGACGTCGTTCAGCCGCCGTAAAACGAGCGACGATTGTAGAGAATGGGGAACTCACGGAGGACCATAGGTGGCTACACCCTCTGGCAGCACCGCATATTAAAAACATTTCGAGAGAAGAATCGATTGCTGGCGTTCTGGGAGACTATTTGCAGAAAGCACCTACGGATGTTCCATCTCACGCAGCTGCGGACTTGATTCAGGAAACCGCCAAGAAATTTAAGAAGATCGACCAGAAACAAGTTTTGCTGCTTGGCAGTGGGATGGTGGCCCAGCCGGCGGTAGATTATCTCGTTTGCAAGTATGGCGCCAAGCTTATGATTGGTTGGTGTCTTGCCTCTTTTTGCTCGTGTCGCCAATCTCGCTCATGGCGTCTTTTTTAGCGAGCAACAATTCGGATGAGTTGGATAAGCTTGCGAAACCATATTCTGACAGAGTGGAAACGATGCAAGTCGACTTTTCAAATCCGGGGAATTATGAATCTTTGATCAGGCAGGCTGATGTAGTTATAAGGTTTGTTACACCGCCTTGTGGGAAATAGTAAATGTTGGTTAATGGTGAACCCTTAGTTTGTTACCAGCAAATATGCACCATGAAGTAGCGAAGGTCTGCATCCTCTCGAGAAAGCCGTTGGTCACAGCGTCGTACAAGTCTCCAGAGATGAGCCAGTTGGACTTTTTGTGCGTTTGATCAACTCTTTTTATATCTCGAGTTGTAGATTAACTGAAATGCGAAACAGAGCCCAAGAGAAGGGTACTCTCATCTTGACAGAAATGGGTCTAGATCCAGGCCTTGACCATCTCTCTGCTGCGAGTTTGATCAATAAATTGGTCAGCAACAGGCATAAGCTCTTGTCATTCAGTTCCATGTGCGGTGGCTTGCCGTCTCCAGAGGACGCATATGACGTACCTCTGAAGTATAAGTTCAGCTGGCGACCCCAGGGTGTACTCGTCGCGGCCCTACAGGATGCGTTCTACGTCCTTCTCGGAGAGGTACTTTTTTCTCTCACTGCTTGTGTGACGGTTCGTTGAAAAGGCGTTTTTCCTTTATGAAAAGTATCACAAAGTCCGTGGAGATAAGTTACTAGAGAATTATTGGGAAAGCGTTCCAGTTACGCCTGAATTTGACCTTGAAGGACTACCAAATCGAAATTCGCTTGCTTATGCCAAGCTTTATCGTTTGGGAGGTATGAGGACTTTTGTGCGGGGAACTCTTAGGTTTGTTCTCAGCATCTTTGCATACTTTAAATTAATCATATCATCAGATACCCCGGTTATAGTTCCCTATTACACTCATTCAAGAAGTTGGGTCTCCTAAATAACAAGAAGACGATATATTTGCAGGGCTGGAATACTCTTGTCAGGCAAAGCATGTTGGTTGAATATGAGAAAGATGATGACTTCATTCCTTCGTTGTCTGAGGTCATCCCAGCAGCGCAACTCCAGAGTTTGCATGACGCTCTTGAGTGGCTAGGTCTCACTGCCTCAACGGTAGATTACCCACAACTCACGAAGCAGATGCTACCCTTGCCGAATGGTCCCGAGACTCCTCTGTCCATCTTTGCTTACCTGCTTTCAGAGAAGCTGCGCTATGCCCCTAATGACAAGGACATGGTCGTTCTGTCTCATGAAATCATCACTGATGACTCATACGTCAATAGAGATTTCGACGGACCTCGTCGGGAGCAAGCACACACCTCCACCCTAATCACCTACGGAACAAGCAAGGTGAATGTGGGATTCCAGGGTGAACGTCCGGCTTCAGCTATGGCTCGTACTGTCGGTTTCCCAGCTGCTATCGCTGCGATGCTCATAGCGGAGGGCAAGATTCAGCTTACAGGCGTTAGGCAGCCGGCTGAGCGAGAGATTTACCAGCCTGTACTCAAGGAATTGGAACAGATGGGGATTGTGATGGAGGAGGAGACGAGGAGAGTGGTCAGGGATCGCAGTGAATTACCGAATACGATTGAGGGGGCTTTGAGTATGGCTGTGGCGTCAGAGGAGAAGAAGAGGAAATGGAAGATGGGAGCAGTAGAAGACGCGTGGAATCTAGATTTGGATTCTGACCAAGGATGGAAAGAGGAGGAAGTCGTTGAGTGGGCGAAGGAGTTCAGAAAGGCCCGTTGAAGATGTTATATGTATATATTCCTAGACCTCATTTGCTCCGTTACTCCAGTTGCATCGCACCACCATTTGGTACCAGAACATAATTCTACACATTTTTGCATTAATTTTCAATGGACTTCGCAATCGTAAAAAAACGCTTAATATCAGTTTGAAATAAATAGATGCATGGTTCTGTACGATCATTCGAGATATACGGTGATAAATGAAGCAGGCAAGATGGGCGATAGCTAGGTACATAAAAGAGGAACTAAGGTGTCCAGAGCGAAGGTTGACAAGGATAAGGGTGGCACGTGGAGCTCTCAATAGAATAGGATGATGAGGTCAGAGTACAACATGGACGGTTGGGACAAAGGATATGAATGCAGCATTGCAGGACATAACGAAAGATGAAAAGTAAAAGTGGCAACAAGTAAATTGACCCTTGAGAAGGAGGAATATTTAACCATCGCAGTTACCTGACCCAAGAAACAGGTAAACATTCCAAGTAGACGTATGAAATGGTTCTGAAATAATCAGACAATCACGCATTTCTTGGCCCTCTTTCCCCATTGTCCTCTAAATGTTTCCCGCAGTGCTGCCTCGAAAACATCCTTGACACCTTTTCCTGTTTTTGCACTACATTCCTTGTATAAAGCGCCAATTTCTTTAGCGACAGCTGCACCTTGTTCTGGTGTGACTGGCACTTGGCCTTGTGCGGAAAGCATGCGGATGGTTGTCTGGTCGGATCGCAGGTCGGTCTTAGTTGCAACTAGGAGAAGAGGGGTATTCGGGCAAAAATGTGATACTTCCGGGTACCACTGTGAATAGATCGGAATGAGAACGAGGCATTTATATGAAAATGCAAGAAACAAACCTTGTCTAACACGTTTGCTAAACTGGTTGGAAAGTCCACTGAGAAGACAATGAGAATAACATTACTCTCTGGATAACTGAGCGGTCTGAGTCTGTCATATTCTTCTTGACCTGCAGTATCCCAAAGGGCTATTTCTATAACTTTGGAATCGAAATCGACAAGGGTAACATAGTTTTCGAATACAGTTGGGATATAAGCCTGATAGTTGCAAAAGATTAAAAAGCCGTTAAATATGAAGGCCAATAAACTCACTTCGGGAAACCGATTCTCGGCATATACGATGAGCAAGCATGTTTTGCCACATCCACCTGGACACTTGGATTAAGAGCGAGAATGGTTTAACCTGGCAAACGTCAACACACCATCACCGACAACGACAAGCTTTCGCTTGACATCTGGTCGTCTTGAGCGTATCGTGGCCACAGCAGATTCCATTGACCTGGTAGAGATGGTGTTGAATGAACGATTTGGCCGATCATCACGTGGCCGTTTCTCTTCATGTCATGCCTCCATCGTCCTCGGCGACGGCGACGTCGCCTTCCGTCTTCTGGCCCAAAGGATGTACCAAGGACGGAATGTGCTATGGGTGGTTAAACCCTGCAATTTGTGTGGCTGGTGTCTTTGAGGTAAGCTGTCATTTTTTCCAGAATTTTTATCCAAGACCTTGGACGTGTTTTTTTTTTGGCCCAGGACTCGGTTGTTGAACAAAACGCAAATGCGTTGTTGACGGCCGCCCTTGCCCGTTCTACAATTTGGAAACCGCTAAAAAATTGCTGCGGAGGAAAGCCTACATTAATTGGCAGATGCTGGTTTGAAGGCAAACATCGGTCATGGGTTCCGACGTCCTTTAAATTATTGGACAGAGAGGAAGAACCCTACTCTTTTGTGCTTTACCAATCTCATGCACCCAATTCCCTCCGTTTTTATTCTCTGACTCCCCCACAAGTCATTACGACTCCACTGTCGGCCGCTTGCATAGATGACCCATTCCGCACTATGGCAAAATTCGATTTCACTCGGCCCCATCCTGTAGGCATTGAAAGAGCTCTGAACGCTACCCTTCTGGATCAGGCGAGCCATACCATTGTTGTTGTCGTTTGGCATCCTAAATCTTTTCTAAATTAGCTCAACGCAAGTTTCATCATTCAACATGCAATCCACACGACCAGGCAGAAGCCAAAGCTTCTCCCCATTACAGCGACCTTTCTCTTAACTCTTGCCTCCCATTTAATATTATTTTCGCGTATCCTATTGTACTTCTCCAGACTCGCAGCCAGTTTCGTGCGAATACCTCTCTTTCCTGAACCAAGACTATCACTTGGCCAGTTACGGTGGCTACCTCTTAAAGATATCTCTGCAACTGGTGCGCTTGCTACATTGAAACACAATGAATCTTCTGACCCTATTTGCGGAGACAGTGCAACAACTCGATGTACGTGTCGAACAGGTTGTCTTTTTTCTGACACAAGTCTCCAGTCTTCGGAGACAAACCACGCACGACGTCGCTTCTTATTCTGTCCGATATACGAAGTGGGTCTGATTTTCTTGCTTCATACAACTTTCACTAAGATAACCCCACAGTTTCTTTAACACTGTCTGGCTAATCATGAACGACGTGACACTCGGGCTTGCCTTTGGTGCCTTCTTGTCTGAGAACAGCGTTGAGCTCAGTGAGACTGCCAATAGGTGGATCCAAGTAAGTTGTGTGATGATATTAAACCAAGAGAATCAATTGAATTCCTTAACAGACCTTTTTATTTCACTTACCTCGAACTGCACTCTATTGGCTCGACGCGTGGCCCGCTGGTCTCAAACTGAACGCAGAACTGAGCCGATTTTACGCGAACACGCTCATTGGCTTGATCGACACTTGGTATTGTAAGTCTTACAACGGAAAATGAGAAATTCTTGCTTACCTTAATTAGCTATATTACCCCCCCTCTCGCCGTCATTTTTTACCATGCTGGGATTTTTAGCCTCTACGGGAGGATGTACAATGCTGCTGTCGCTTCTCTCGGACATTATCTCTTTCTTCTTAACGGGACATTTGCGCATAGGGTACGAACTCACGAGATTGGTATATTGGGCCGCTGGCGTCAAGTTGGGTGGAGGTCTTCTGTGGGGTGTCTTTCGAGGTAACCCTTATTTTTTGCTTGGGTGGAACTTGCGAAATCCATTCTTTTCTAAGGAAAAAGACACAATGTCCTCCGCAACCGCACGGACACATGGTCCTATGATATCGATCAACTCCTGTTTGGCACAGTCTTATTCACCTTGTTGGTTTTTCTTTTTCCAACCGCATTGGTGTATTATGTTCTTTTTGCGGGGGTAAGACAACTTTGCGAATTCATCAAGCGACTGCCCCAGAATTGTTAACATTTTTTACCCTTCTGATATTCAGCTCCGACTTGCCACACTTCTTATCCAAGCAGTCATCGAGACTCTACTCGCTTTCATGCACCACTTCCCACTGTTTGCTTTAATGCTGAGGATGAAGGACCCATGGAGGTTGCCTGGTATGTCATCTTTGGCTCCAATCCAGAGTCTATTTTTCTAAATAGATACCTGGTATATCAGGAGGTGTGTTCTTTGCTCTGAAATTTCCAGAGTCCAGAGACGTGGCTTACCTGACGCTTGAGGTAAGTCTCTCGATCTTCAAACAAGTTTTGGTCAATTGATCTTCCTTTTTTTTATACCAGATCCAACCTATATCTGTATCTTCTATATTCTTTCAATACAGTACGTTAGACAATTTATTTGAAAGCTTGCAATCCTTGAAAATCTCTCCCATTGACAGATGAATTGTGGGCCAGACTCGCAAGGCATTACAACCCTCTTAGGCTGCTGTATCGCGTCCTTTCTGGGCAACACCTTGCATCCATCCCTCCGTACTCGATTCGATACGCATACGAACCCCATGAGTCGGAAAAAGGAGTCGACTAGACGATAATATGCGTATGTATTATTTGTGCTATAGATATTGTAATTGGGATTATGGATGGATAAATTGACACGCAAACCTCTAGTGCTGCCGCATTACCCAGGTCAGGTATCGTTCCGGAAGCCATTCAGGCATTATCCATTTCTCTCCAGTAATCTGGGCCTTCAACATACCAGCAATTGCTTCGGCACTAATATATACATAAGGTATGAGATGGGTAAAAAAGCGATAACCCAGCTGATAGATTCACTAACCAAGCGAAAGCACGGGCCATTCCATGTCCCGTATATCCTGCAGCGATATACTGGCCTTTGTATGCGTTTGGCAGGTTTGGACTCGACAAGTGATCAGGATCAAACACAGGTCCGACCTTGTGTGATCCATCGCTCAGTACAAACAATGGAATTGGCTAAAAAGTCCCGCAAGATAAAACCTACAAAAGGGTCTCTAGTCTTTGTGAAGCCCATAATCCCAGTCTTATTATTCATGTATGCAAAAAAAAAAAGCCGTAAGCACCGAGTAAAATAATGAACCAATGCATTTTTACCCATTCCATTTCCCATCTGACACTTTGACGAAACATATCAGGGAAATACCGTGGTAAGAACGCCTTTAAATATTCAGTGACACGTTCGTTCAATACCCCATCGTCGGTCACGCCTGCTTCGATATTAGGTTCACCCGAATGTCGTCTGGCCCCACCCAAGATGATCAGAGGAAAATCTGTTCTTTCGAGTGGGGTCCCTTCAGGTTTTTGGAACCGAGGGAACCAATACTCTCCACTGCTATGCCACCCGAAGCGCCACCAGCGCAAGTCAGAGGCAGGGACGGAAGCGCGAACAGCAGCAACCTGGCCACGAGTGGGCGTGATGGCCAAGATGTCGGCGCGGCTCGTTCTATTGCTGCTACCACCAGATGACTCTTTGGTCGTTGAACCGGCAAAAAAGGGGAGAAGGTGGCCTGCGTAACCGTTTGTGGCATGAACGACGTATGTGCATTTTATCTGGCCTCTGGGAGTGTGTACAGTCCATGGCCGTTGATGGGAGGAGTGTCGGCGGCGGCGGGAAATGGAGGTGGCGGGCGTTTTAGTGTGCAGAGAGACGGAAACGTTGCCACTTGATGATGTCCCTCGAACGTCTTTGTAGAGCTCTCCGACTAATTTGCAAGGCCAGAGATTGTGTCCCGGGACCCAGACGCCGGTGTAGTTCAAATTCGGGTTCAAGCCATATTTCTGGAAATTTAGATGGTGAAAAAAAAAACATCGAAGGCTTTTTCAAGTGGCCCAAAAAAAAAAAAGGGTTCTTCACCTCGACGAACTCTTGATTATCAATCCACCGAACGGCGGTCAAATCCAGACCAGCCTCCTGGGCCGCTTCAAAGTCCTGCCTCTCCGCGATCTCTTCGTCCAGCGTTTCAAACAGCTTAACGTGACCACCCTCTGACAGATCCACGTCGTCTTGGAGGTTTCTGTCTTTGAGAAATTTTAAGAGACCATGAGAGTTGTGTTGCTCGAGGATGTAGGATTTGGTCGCTTCGGACGTGTTGTATGTCGTCTTGCGCGCGATAAAGCTGGAAAAAGCGTTTGGCAAGAGGTGGCCACCATTACGACCTTGAACGGTGATAAATTGATTAATTCTGGAATATATATGTATTAAAGAACGGGTTTAAACAACCAGTAGCACCAGAACCTAAAAAAGAACACGGTTTTTTTCAGTCTTTCAAAAAAAGTACTTGTTGTGGAAAGAAAAACTCACAAAATTCTCTCGCCTCCAAAATCACGACGCTCACATCGTCGTGTTCCCTCATCATCTGAGAAACATGCCAGGCAACGCTGACGCCCGTGATTCCACTTCCAATGATGCAGACATCAGCTTCCTGCGTCAGGTCGCCCGTGCTTCCTTCCTCAGCCAAAGGGCCTCCCGAGTCAAGCCAGAACGACTTGGTCGCGTTGACAGGAGTCGGTAGTGACACGGCGGGTGAGGACCGTCCGAGATCGTCAGGTAAGGGTTCACGAAATGGTATCTGGGTGTCTTTTGGGTGCGGCCACCAGTGCTTATCGTGCAGTGGTTGGTGCCTATCAGCAATGAAATTGAAAACAAATTTTCAAAAAGAAAATAAAGACATACAACGCATGACATATGTGGAGGACGACGATGGGTGAAATTAGGCCGAATACGAACCACATGAGAGTCGTGGACAAACGAGGTCGTCAAGATTGTGTCAAACTCATGGGATGGGCATGGCTAATTTTCATGACATATAATATTATAATTGCTTTCTATATATTCTAAGATAAAAAAACCTAGAGCGCTTTGTGTAATATTTTAACCTACAAAAGCCCTTTCACCAATCTCGACACCAAGATGATCCTTTGCGACCATCCTCATCTGCTTCTCAATTTCCTCCTCGAACCCTCCGCCGCCACCACTTTCCATCTCATAAACGCTGTCCTTCGCAGCAACGCCTCTCAGCCTGAACCTCCACATCCTAAACCACACTCTGAGCTTGCTCGAATAGAATGCCAAATCGAGAGAGAGCATGATCGCACGGAAAACGAGGTGACGGTAGAGCTCCTTCAGACGCTGGAAGATGGAAAGGGTAGGGTTACGGATCCGAGACCGAGATGCCCAATACCCAGTAATCTTGATGCGGTTCACGGGGCTGCCGAAAGATTGGTTGTTGCCTTCTGGGATTTTAGTGAGAGAAAGACAGATAACTTTTTTGTTTTTACCTTGAACCATCCTCATGTTTTTCGACAGAAAAATCAACTCTTTTGGCATCCTATCCGTATCTTGCAAAAACTCTCTCAACTTTTGCTTCATGATCACACTCATCTCATACTGCGTCAACGGTTTTTTCCGCTCGTGATTGTGCTCTCCGGGTTTTTTGTCCTGCTCCTTCCGTCGTCCCCTCTTCAAAACGGTAGGCCTCATGAGTGTGAAACTCGCCATGAGATCAGGTAATCCCATCCCCCAGCCTTTCACGACGTTGTCAACGCCCTCATAGTCACCCTCGAGCATGGCACGCCAAAGATTTACCCATTCCCTACGAAAATCTTCCGACAGGTTGACATAAAGCCCGTGATCGAGAAGGACAACTTGTGGGCGGGTTGGGTGGATGGGTGAAGGCCGGACGAGGATGTTGCCCGGGTGAGGGTCGCAATGGACCCAACCCCACTCGAACATTTGGGCAGAGAAGAGCTCGACCATGGTTTGCATGATGGTGTTCACGCCACCGCTGAGTAGCTGTTTGGATGGTGACTTGGGGTACGATGTCATGGAAGGCGGCGAGGAAACGAGTAAAGTGGAGGACATGGGGTGGACGGGACTTGTTGATAGACCAGGAGGCCGTTCGCCCATGAGGCGAAAGATGCCTTCTCGGTCACTTAGACGAATACCTTCTATCCACTCTGCGGTCATGACCCTCTTGGTCGAGTATTCAGGGTAGACTTTGGGAATGTACACTTTATCACGCAGTCGGGGTTCGTTGGCGACAAACTCTGCGGTCTTTCGAGCATTTTCAGCTTCTCTAATGAAATCCAATTCTTGTCGCAAGTGGTCGGAAACGAAATCTTGAGGTGATTGTCATTTTTTTTTTACAAACGGAATCCATGAGTTGGGACGCACCAACGACAAAGTAAACAGGCAAATCAAAAGCAACATGCTCGAACAACCACATAACGATCCTATAAGCACCCAAATCCCATTCCATCTGTTTCGAAACATCTGGTTTCTGAATTTTGACAGCAACCCATCTCTCTTCCTTCTCTGGTTGCCCATCTGGACCTAATCTCGGCCATAGCTTTGCCTTGTGTACCTGCGCTATGCTTGCGCTCGCCACGGCCTGTTCTTCAAAAATCTCAAAGACGCCGTTTGGGCCACCGCTAGGAGGACGGCCGAGTTCTTTGACGAATACGTCGTGCACGACGGAGTAAGGGATTTGGGGTGCGTCGTCAAAGAGGCTAGCAAACTTGATTTGCATGGGTCGAGGGAGGACAGCGGCGCTGGCACCTATCGATTGTCTGAGAAGAAGAGATCAGAGGAATTGGAAGGAGGGGCAAGATAATCGGCACCCTATTTTGATGTACAGACCACCATTGGCGGTTAAGAGGTTGTAGACTCTATCCGCGACACGTTCATGTAGCTGGGGTATCAGATCGCTCTTTTCTGGTTTGAAATTTAATTTGTAATCTAATGTAATCAACGCACACTTGTAACAGAGACAGAGTGAGTGTTGTTGGGAACATAAAGAAGAGCACCACGTACAGTCCAAAACGTTCTAAGATTCCTAATGATGGAGGATGCGTTGTACGTCTCGTCCACGGTGTATACGACGCCTAGCCCTAGAATTGAGTAACCAGACCATTTCGCAGATCTACGTAGCCAGGTTGAAGGTCGAGGTCTGGAGAAGGGGTTTTGAAAGGCGGCATTTAGTAGTCGAAGATGATGAAAGGCCATATGCATGTCACGTTTATTCTTTAGTCGTTTTTCACTCAGTTATCTCATATGAGCGTAATACAAAAACACGTTAATTTGAATGGACATTGGGGACGCGAAAGCAGTTCACTGACATTACATAAGTCAAGAGGTTTATTTTCGAAACACAATCGTTGATGTCCACAACTAGCGATGTTGGGTGCTCTATTTCTTGCAAAACCTAGATCCCTAACGTTCATATTCCCCTGAGAGAGCTGTACGCCCATCGCACATACATCATCCAGACAAAGCAACCTATCTGCAGCGAGCGGAGCATTTAATTCAATCGGCAGGGCCCGCCTGCCTTTATAAGATTCGGTCTTACAACAATCCATGTCCAATTCATGGACTTTGTGCAGACTAGAGAACGCGTTTGGGAATGTCTACAAAACACAGCCTGACAGCCTGACACTCGTCTACGTAATGTCTATTCAACCCTCAGTTTCTTCTCTTGCTCTGTAGCCAAGAATATTCGCTAGCCTTGAGCTTGATGTCGGGAGTTGTCTCACCGTGTCGAGCTCTGCCCACCTGTCCCATTGCATTTCTGGGCATGAATATCACGCTGCTAGAGTTCCAAGCACCGATCGATATGTTGGGCATTCCAAAGTTCTCGTCCACAAGTACGTGTGATGCATGAAAACAGGAAGAGAGGAAGCCGGTTGTGAGTAGAAAGACAAGAGGGATCTAATAAGTGAGGATGGAGCCTGTCGACAGCGCGTCGGTCGTCTCACTCAGTATAATCGAAGAGGAATCTGCCAATTGCAAATCAATGCTATTTGGGAGACCCTGCAAGCTCAAATGGGGCTCACAGAGGGCGTTGCTTGCAACAGAGGGGAGCCTGAGATGGTGCCGAACACAGAGACCTGGAAGAAAAATGGCAATTTGCGAGATTCTCGTGAGTAACGAATGATGGAGTTCACATTTTGATTGTTGCCAGCGGTTACAGTTTCATGCGATCCGTCGAAGAGTCAGTTTTCTTGATTACTTTCAATGTCATATAGGATATTGATGGTACGACCAAAGCAGAGCTGATTTCCATATCTAGGGAGTTGCACGAAAGAAGTCTAACATGTATCCTGGAAGGGACGCAAGCTTATCACACTGTTCAATACCAGATTCGAAAAGAAACGCTCACTATAACTCTGACGCGAAGGTCATCGAAGGGATAAGCGCCTTAAATCCAGACGTGGGTCTCTGAACACATCCACAACACACAAGGGATCGACA